>Ga0315912_10000202_pt1 | contig 127323 bp, 100 predicted proteins | sample VfabasoilMG_FD_204469 | JGI IMG/M metagenome (GOLD analysis project Ga0315912, IMG submission 204469) | Garden soil microbial communities collected in Santa Monica, California, United States - V. faba soil | ecosystem: Environmental > Terrestrial > Soil > Garden | place: USA: California... | reverse complement strand
CTCGCCAGACCCCCTTCCCGACTCGCCAGACCCCCGTCCCGACTCGCCAGACCCCCTTCCCGACTCGCCAGACCCCCTTCCCGACTCGCCAGACCCCCTTCCCGACTTCCCGCGGGTATGAACCGGCTCCATGGGTAACAGATCGGCTTGGCATCGCCCGCGGCGGGCGCCCCGCGTCGTGTGGCGCGGGACGTCCTATCATCCGCGCGATGACGCGCATGCGCTCGCTCTCCCTCGTGCTCGGGTTGGCCCTCTGTGCATGCCAGCCCACGCCAACGACCTGCCCCGAGCCCGCCGCCCCGGTGGCGCCGGCGAGCCGAGCCACCGACGCGCCCGATTCGAACCCCAAGGGCCATGACGCCGCGCTGGCCGATCGCCTGGGTGCGGATCAGTACGGCATGCATGCGTACGTGGTGGCCTTCCTCAAGGCGGGACCGAACCGCCCCGCCAACGCCGAGCAGGCGACGCAGCTCCAGCGGGCCCACCTCGACAACATCCGGCGGCTCGCGGAAGCGGGCGTGCTGGTGCTCGCCGGTCCCTTCATGGACGACGGCGAGCTGCGTGGGATCTACGTGTTCGACGTGGCGACGATCGAGGAGGCCAGGGCGCTCACTGAGACCGATCCGGCGATCGCCGCGGGGAGCCTGGTGATGGAGCTGCACCCCTGGTACGGGTCGGCGGCGATCAAGGAGATCAACGCGATCCACGAGCGCGTGGCGCGGGACGATCCGTGACGCTCGGCGGGGCGGCGAGCTTTGGCTTCGCCCACCTTCTCACCTCCCACGCCGACGCTATACTCCTCGTTCTCCAGGGAAGGGTATTCGTCGATGGCTGGCAAAGGCATGTTCTCGTTGGAAGGCAAGACCGCAATCGTGACCGGGGCGTCCTCGGGGCTCGGCGTCGCCTTCGCAAAGGCCCTCGCCGATGCGGGTGCCAACGTCGTCCTCGCGGCTCGCCGCAAGCCGAACCTCGACGCGCTCGCGGCCGAGATCGAGGGCGCCGGGGGGCACGCGCTCGCCGTCGAGTGCGACGTGTGCGACTCCGCGAGCGTGAGGCGCATGGTCGATGCCGCACGGCAGCGGTTCGGCCGGGTGGACGTGCTCGTCAACAACGCAGGCGGCTCGGCCGAGGCCGGCTACGTGCCCGAGAAGACCCCCGACGAGCTCTTCGTCCAGACGATCCAGGTCAACCTGATGGGCGTGTTCTACTGCGCGCGCGAGGTCGCCCGGCACATGCTCGCCGACGGCAAGGGCGGCTCGATCATCAACATCGCCTCGATCATGGGCATGGCCGGCCAGCAGAACGCGCCCTCCGCCTACCAGGCCTCCAAGGGGGCCGTCATCAACCTCACCCGCAACCTCGCCTGCTCGTGGGCCGACCGCCGCGTGCGGGTCAACTGCATCTCACCGGGCTGGTTTCCCAGCGAGCTGACGGCCGGCTGGCTCGCGACGCCGAAGTTCCTCTCCCGCTTCGTCGATCAGGCACCCATGCAGCGCATCGGCGATCCACAGGAGCTCGCGGGGCCCCTCGTGTTCCTGGCGAGCGATGCGTCGAGCTTCGTGACCGGAACGATCCTGCCCGTCGACGGAGGGCTCACCGCGGCCGGAGGCGCCACCCCCTACACGCAGGAGCACTTCGACCTGCACGTGGCGATGCTCGGTGACGGGGGGACGCGGATCGTGCCGAAGGGCGAGTGAACGCGATCCCTCCACGCAACGGTCTCGACGGCTCCAGAGCCGTCGTACCGAGCTACGAGGGCTCGACCTCAGTGGGCACCTCACGCTCCGCGCGCGTGGGGCCGATCGAAGTCGAGAAAGTCACAGCGCCAGTGCAATCCGCCGCACTCGCTGGGCGATTCGCTCGAGGTCGGAAACCCGACGCACCAGCTTATCGAGCCGATGACCCGTGATCCAGGTCAGGGCATCGTCCTTCCTCGGGTCACCCTTCTTGAGCTTTCGCCATCCCATGCGCCGTCCCAGCGCCATCAGACAGCCTTGCGAATCCTCGAAGGTGTCAGTGAATGCGTCGTCGCCAACGGTACGCGGATCCGGGCTGCAACGGCTCAAGAAGGCGTCGAGATGCCCCGCATTCACTGGCTCCGCACCTGCGAGCCGCTGCATGGCTTCGGGTTCGTCGTACGCGGCAATCAGCGTGGACTCGAGATTCCAACGGAGCAGTGCGCCGTGGACCTGCTCGGGTCGATCGGACTCCGAACGAAGGAGCTTGGTGAGCTCATCCTCCGCCTGCGCGATCCACTCGTGGTACGGCCGAGCTCGGGCCGTGATGCCGAGCTGGGCCACGACAGCGTCGGCGTCCGCGAGGCAGATCAAGGCCTTGGGCCTCGGCTTTCCCTTCACGGGGAACCCCTGGTCCCGAAATCGCCGCCAGTCGGTACGGACGAACCCGGGAAAGTTGGTCACTCCACGAACCGGATGGCGCTCGCGTGGAACCGTCAAGGCTCCGTCCCGCTGCACCACGCGGCGAAGGGTTCGATCGAGCTCCGAGCAGTAGTGATCCTCATAGGCGATCAGCAGGCTCATTGGCGGTTCTCTCCGTCGAGAAGCCCGCGTTCCCGCAGCGCGCTCGGTCCGTCATAGGCCTCGAGCCATGCCTTCGCCTGTTCGGGCTCGAGCTCCCGCACCGACGTGCCCTCTTCGGTGGGCTCGCAGATCACCAGGCTTCGCTCGGGCTCCTCGAGCTCGTCGAGGACCCGGCTGGAGTGGCTCGTGAACACCACGGTGGCTCGTGACGACGCTTCTTCCAGCAGGCCCACGAGCCTTCGAAGCGCCGAGGGATGGAGGTGGACGTCGGGCTCGTCGAAGGCGATGAGCTCGGCTGGCTCCGCGGGCAACAGAGCCGCCAGGAGCGACAAGAACGACCACATGCCCTCCGACATCTGCTCGGCGACGCGACGGCCCGAGAACCGCGCGTCGACCCACTCCAGGCCGATCTTGCCCCCTCCCGGATCGGCAGGAAAGTAGATGCCCCGAAAGTGCGGGAATTCCCCCGTCATCTGGCGCAACAGGTAGTCCCACCGACGCTCGTCGTTCTGCTGCAAGCTGTAGAGCGCGTTGATCAACCCTCGCCCAGAGGGATCCAGGGCGTCTTGCGGCTGGACCACGATCGAGCTTCGTGGAGAAAGGGCTCGCTCGTGAGCCTCGAGCGCCCAACGAGGCTTGCTCGAGAACCCGGGGTAGACACGGAGTCGCGCGAGGGCCTCCCGTACCTGTCGCAGTGCCGGGTAGTGCTCATCTTGGCGAATGGCCTCGAAGAGCGGCTTGTGCTCATCCGCGCGGATCTCGTCCCACGCCTCTGCGCTGGCATTGAAGAGCCTGCACAGCCGTGGCTTCCGTTCGACGACGTGGAGCGGGGCTTGCTCGGGGTCCTCCTCGTAAACCGAAACCGACTCGCTCTCCACGAGCACGAATGCACGCGAGCGTACGAGACACACCTCGTAGCGAATGAGCCCACCATCCGGATCCGTGGGGAGACCGGGGTCGCTCGTCAACCAGGTCGCGAGATGCACACGATCGGCACCGGCCCGAAAGAAGTCGTCCGGTCCTCCTCGTGCCTCGTAGGCCGCCGCACGCAGGCCCTCCGAGGCCATCGTGGACAGGAAGGCCAGCACCTCCAGAACGGTGCTCTTGCCGGAGCCGTTCGGACCGATGAGCACGGTTGGGACGCCCTGCTGGAAGGTGAAGGTCGTATCGACCCACAACCGAAAGCCGTCGATGTGCAACTTGGTCAGCACGGCGCCTCTGCTGCGAACCTACCGCAAAGCACCATTCCGCGCATCCTCCGGGCGCAGGTTCATGGCCCGTCGTGAGGTGGCCGCGCCACCGCGTCCGCGAGTAGTTTCACGATCCGCTCGCCCGCAAAGCCGTCGCCAAACGGGTTGCGCACGCCCGCCATCCGCCCGTACGCCCCAGCATCCGTGAGCAGTCGCTCCGCCTCCGCGAAGATCCTCTCCGCGCCAGTCCCCACCAGCATCGCCCCGCCCGCCTCGCACGCCTCCGGCCGCTCGGTGGTCTCGCGCAGCACCAGCACCGGCTTGCCGAGCGACGGCGCCTCCTCTTGCACGCCGCCCGAGTCCGAGAGCACCAGCGTCGACTGGCTCATCGCGATCACGAAATCGAGGTACCCGAGCGGCTCCTCGAGGCGAATCCGCGGATGCCCGGAGAGCAGCCCGAACACGGTCGCCCGCACGCGCGGGGACAGGTGCACCGGGAATCGCACGAGCACGTCGGGGAACCGATCGCACAGCCGCAACAGCGCCCGGCAGATCTCTGCCATCGGCTCGCCGTGGCTCTCGCGGCGGTGCGCGGTGACCAGGATCTGTCGCACTCCGTCCGGCGCCACCGCCCGCTCCCCCACCCGCTCGAGCGTGATCCTCAAGGCGTCGATCGCCGTGTTCCCGGTCACCCAGATCCGCTCCGCCGACACCCCCTCGCGCAAGAGGTTCCCGCGCGCGCCCTCCGTCGGCGCGAAGTGGAAGTCGGTGACCTGCGCCGTGAGGCACCGGTTCACCTCCTCCGGAAACGGCTGCGTCCGATCGTACGTCCGCAGCCCCGCCTCCACATGAGCCACCGGCACCCGCTGATAGAACGCCGCCAGCGCCCCGCAGAACGTCGTCGTCGTGTCCCCCTGCACCACCACGCACGCCGGCCGCAGCGCCTCGATCGCACGATGCAGGCCCTCGAGCGCCGCCGTGGTCACCTGCGCCAGGCTCTGATCATGACGCATGATGTCGAGGTCCACCGCGACCTCGAACCCGAAGTGCTCCACCATCTGGTCGAGCATCTGCCGGTGCTGGCTGGTCCGCACCACGCACGGCTCGAGCCGCCCGTCCGCCAGCGCCGCGAGCACCACCGGGGCGAGCTTGATCGCCTCGGGGCGCGTACCCATGACGATCATGAGCTTGGGCTTGGATGCATCGGCCATGCGGGCTCGGGGCCAGAACGATAACAGCGCGCTTGCTCGAGCACCCTCGCTCGCCTTACACCCGAGCCACCTTGCCCCGCCCACGCCCACGCCCCGCCACGCTCGCGTTGCTGCTGCTCACCCTCGGCTGCACCCCACGGCCCGCGACCACCGACACCGCGCCACCATCCCAGGCTGCGGCCGCCGCGACCCCACCGGCCTCGACCGCCCCCGATCCCGACGACCCGCTCGCTTCGCTCGCGTGGCTTGCCGGCACCTGGGTCAGCGACGATCCCGAGGGCCCACACACCGTCGAGCACTGGCTCACCCCCGAGGGCGGCAGCATGCTCGGCGTCAACCGCACCGCGCACGGCGGGCGTACCGTCATGTTCGAGTACCTCCGCATCGAGGCGCAGCCCGAGGGCATCGCCTACCTCGCCAGCCCCGGCGGCAAGAACCCCCCCACCCGCTTCGCGGCCGCCGACTCGGGCCCGGGGTTCGTCGCGTTCGAGAACCCCGAGCACGACTTCCCCCAGCGCATCGAGTACCGCCGCGAAGGCGACCGCCTGCGGATGCGGATCTCGGGGGCGGTCGACGGCGCGACCAAGGCCCACGAGTGGTCCATGCTCCGCGGGGGCGGTTGATTTCGCTCCTGCGCGCCCGCCGTGGCCCAGCGCGCAACCTCCGCAGCGCCCGTCCGTCATTCGAGCACGGGAAGGAATACTGCTCCGACCACCTGCCGTTGAGGCAGCGTCGCTCGCGCGCCCAGATCGTCCGCACAGGGCGCGCGTTGTCCCACCTCGGCCGCGTCCGCCTTGGTTTCCTGGGCGCTGCCCCCTGACGCGGGCCTTCGCCCCGGTCCACACTCTCCTCTCCGAAGGCCCGCCCATGTCCGAGCTCGCCACCGTCGTCTCCGCCTGGACCCGCAGCACCAACCGCCGCGTGGCGCTCGAGGAAGCCCTGCGCGCCCTGGGCTGGCTCGCGATCGCGGGCGTGGGCGCCCTCGCGATCCACCGGCTGCCCGCGCTCGTCGACCGCGTGCACCTGCCGTGGCCGGACTTCTTGCCCTCCGCCACCTCCATGGCGACCCTCGCGTGGATCCTGGGCGGTGCGGCTGCGGCCACGATCCTGGCGCGGACCATCGCTCGCTACTTCCGCCGCCGCATCGACGCGCTGGGCATGGCCCGGCGCCTCGACGAGCAGCAAGGCACCCAGGATCTCATCGCCACCGCGCTCGCCGTCGAGGCGGGCACCGTGGCCGGCAGCCCCGACGTCCAGCAGGTGGTGCATGGCAAGGCCCGCACCGCGGTCTCCGGCGTCAAGCGTCCGCTGCCCCGCTTCTCCGCGCCCGGCCGGGTGCTCGCCGGCGCCGGGGCGCTGGGCCTGGCCGCGCTCGCGATGCCGCCGCTCCTCGACGAGCTCGCCGCGCTCACCGTCACCGAGGCCGAGGCCGCCCAGGATCCCGCCGCCGCCGAGGAGGCCCCGACCCCGCCGCTCGACGAGGAGACCAAGGCTCGCATCGACAAGGCCATCTCCGAGCTGCAGAAGCACGAGCGCAACCCGGCCCTGCGCCGCGAGGCCCGCGAGCAGCTCGCTGCGGCGCGCGAGCACCTGCAGAAGGCCATCGACGATCCCAAGCACGCCACCGCCTCGCTCTCGCGCGCCGAGCAGGCGCTGCGCCAGCTCGCCAAGGAAGCCAAGCGCCAGGGCCTGTTCGACCAGGAAGCCCTCTCGGGCATGAGCGACGAGCAGGTCACCGAGGCGATGAGCCAGGCCATGAAGGAGGGCGAGCACGACACCGCCGCCACCATGGGCAGCGAGCTGGCCCGGCGCATGGAGAACGCCTCCGAGCCCGACCTGCGCAAGCTGGCCGAGGCATTCAAGAAGCGCTTCCCCCCCACCACCAGCCCCAAGCCGGAAGGCCGCGAAGGCGAGGAGAAGTCGGGCGAGGAGAAGTCGGGCGAGGAGAAGTCGGGCGAAGAGAAGTCCGGCGAGGAGAAGTCCGGCGAAGAGAAGTCCGGCGAAGAGAAGTCCGGCGAGGGCAAGCGCGAGACCGCCGAGGAGCGACGCGAGCGCTGGCGCAAGGCGCTCGAGGACATGGCCAAGGACATGGAGCGCGGCGAGTCGGGCCTGTCGTCCTCCGAGATGCGCCGGTTGGCGGAAGAGCTGGCCGAGGAGGCCGACCGCGGCATGGGCGGCATGGGCCGCGATCTCGACGAGACGCTCTCGGAGATCGAGGGCGCCCGCCGCCGCCACCTCGACGAGCTCGGCCGCAAGCGCGAGGGCGAGGGCAAGGGCCCCGGTGAGGGCAAGGGTCCCGGCGAGGGCAAGGGCCCCGGCGAGGGCAAGGGCCCCGGCGAGGGCAAGGGCCCCGGCGAGGGCAAGGGCTCCGGCGAGGGCAAGGGCTCCGGCGAAGGCAAGGGCTCCGGCGAGGGCAAGGGCTCCGGCGAAGGCAAGGGCGAGGGTGAAGGCGAGGGCGAGGGCGAGGGCGAGGGCGATCCGAGCGGCCGTCCCGGCCCCGGCGGCGGCCGTGGCCCCCGCGGCCCTGGCATCGGCTTCCTGCCTCCCGGCTCGCTCACCCCCGGCGAGCGGGTCGACGTACCTTCGGGTGGCCCGCCCAAGGGAGCCGTGCGCATCATCCAGCGCGCCGCCCAGGGCCCCGGGCGCGACACCGACGAGTACGCCGACATCCACCACGAGTACTCGGCCGTGGCCGAGGCGGCCGTGCGTCGCGAAGAGATCCCGCTCACCCGACGCGACTACATCCGCGAGTACTTCCAGGCGGTCCGGCCCAACTAGTCAACCCCCCCGCCACCACCGCGGCGCCGAGCCACCCACTCATGCAGACCGTCATCCCCTCCCAGTCTCCGGTCCCCACCCAACCGGTCATGCAGCAGCCCGTCATGCAGCCGCAGGCCATGCCCGGCCAGGTGCCGATCACCGAGCAGCGCCTCGTCCACGCCCAGGAGGCCCTCGGCGCGCTCAAGGCCGAGATCGAGCGGCGCCTCTACGGCCAGGGCGCGCTGGTGGTACAGGCCATCATCGGGCTGCTCGCGCGCGGCAACGTGCTCATCGAGGGCCAGCCGGGCCTCGGCAAGACGCTGCTCGTGCGCGTGATGTCCGAGGCACTCCACCTCGACTTCTCGCGCGTCCAGTTCACGCCCGACCTCATGCCCGCCGACATCACCGGCTCGCAGAGCCTGGTGCACGACGAGCACGGCCGCGCCATGCTCGAGTTCCGGCCCGGCCCCATCTTCGCCAACATCGTGCTCGCCGACGAGATCAACCGCGCGACCCCCAAGACCCAGTCGGCGCTGCTCGAGGCCATGCAGGAGCAGGCGGTCACGGTGGGCGGCGGGCGGCGGACGCTGCCGGCCCCGTTCATGGTCATCGCGACCCAGAACCCCATCGAGATGGAGGGCACCTACCCGCTGCCGGAAGCCCAGCTCGACCGGTTCCTGCTCAAGCTCGAGGTCGCGTTCCCCTCGTTCGAGACGCTCTGCGACATCGGCGTGAACACCACGGCCAAGGACGAGCTGGCCACCACCCGCGTGATGGACAAGGCCACGTTGGTGTCGCTGCAGGAGCTCGTGCGCGAGATCGCGGTCGCGCCCCACGTGGCCCAGCACGCGGCCCGGCTCACCATGGCCACCCACCCCGATGCCCCCGACGCCCCCGAGCCGATCCGCAAGTACGTGCGCTACGGCGCCAGCCCCCGCGCGATGCAGGCGCTGATCCTCGCCGGCCGTGCCCACGCGCTCCTCTGCGGACGCGCCTGGATGAGCGAGGAGGACATCCACCAGGTGGCCCACCCCGTGCTGCGCCATCGCATGATCCCGAGCTTCGACGCCAAGCTCGAGAACGTCACCAACAACGACCTCGTCGACCAGCTCCTGAACCTCGTCGGCCCGCGAACCCGCGCGGCCGGCTGACGCCGCTCCTTTCGCCCGTCCTCCCCTCCCCGCCCGTCCCTTCCGCCCCCGGCCCCGGCATGCTCGTCGATCGCGGCACCCTCACGCGCTTCTCCAGCCTGCGCCTGGCCTCGCCCGGGGCCGCCACGGCGCTGCAGCAGGGCGATCGTCGCTCGCCGTTCCGCGGGCGCGGGGTCGAGTTCGCCGACTATCGCCCCTACGACCCCGGCGACGACGTGCGCCTGGTCGACTGGAACGTGTACCTACGGCTCGGCCAGGCCGTGGTGCGCCAGTTCAACGAGGAGCGCAGCCTCGCCATGAAGATCTGCCTGGACATCAGCGAGTCCATGGCCTTCGGGCAGCCGCGCAAGGCCGATCATGGGGCCCAGCTCGCGGCCGCGCTCGCGCTCGTCTCGCTCACCCACCGCGACCCGGTGGGCCTCTGCTTCTACGGCGGTGACCGGCAGCTCACCCAGACCAAGGCCAGCAACCTCGACGGCCTCGCCGAGCTCCTCCACGTGCTCGAGCGGGTCGAGCCCGGCGGCCACGGTGACGCCCACGCACAAGTGGTCCGGCAGCTCGGCCAGGGCCGCTCCGACCGCATCGTGCTCGTCACCGACCTCTTGCTCGAAGAGGCCGCCCGCGACGGCCTCCTCCGCCTCATCGCGGCCAGCAGCCGCTATCCGGTGGTGCTGCACGTGCTCTCCGACGAGGAGCTACAGCCCGACTTCTCCGACGTGGCCAAGATCGTCGACGCCGAGACCGGCGAGTCGTTCATGATCCGCGACGACGCCTCCGCCCGCCGCGACTACCAGGCCGGGCTCGACGCGTGGCTCGCCGCCATCGAGAAGCGCTGCCGCGGCCTCGGCATCCGCTACGTGCCCGCCTTCACCCGCGTGGAGGTGCCGGACCTGTTCAACAACCAGCTTCGGCGCGCGCGGGTGGTCGAGCACGCGTTCGGGGGCGCATGAACCTCGCACAGCCCTGGGCGCTCGCGCTGGCCGTGCTGGCCGTGCCCGTGGTCGCCGCCTACCTCCACCGCCGGCGCCGCACGCCGCTGCGGGTGCCGAGCGCGATGCTGCTGCGGGTGATCGCGGGGCCGACCACGCCCAAGAGCCGCGCCATGGCCAAGCCGCGGCACCTCTTGTCGCTGCTGCTCGTGCTGCTCGCGCTCGCGGGCCTCGTGACCGCGCTCGTGGATCTGCAGCGCGACGACGAGCAGCCCCGCAACTACATCGTGGTGCTCGACACCTCGGCCAGCATGGGGGCCACCACCCCCGGCGACCCGGTCACGCGGCTCGAGCAGGCCGTGACCCAGCTCGAGCAGGCGGTGGGCCGGCTCGGCCAGCAGGATCGCGTGGCGCTCCTGACCGTCAGTGATCACGCGGTGGTGCGGGTGGGCCTGACCGAGGATCACGCGCGCGTGCTCGAGGTGGCGCGCGCGCTCGAGCCCGCCGGCACCAGCGAGGGCACCACCGCGGCGCTGCGCATCGCCGACGCGATGTGCCGCGCCAACGAGCACGCCGCGGTGGTGCTGCTCACCGACGGCGTGGGCGTGTCGGCCCCCGAGACCCGCTGCGCCATCGAGCATGTGCCGGTGGGGCGCATCGGGCCCAACGTGGGCATCAACGCGCTCTCGGTGCGCGAGGCCGATGCGCTGGGCCTGGCCGAGGTGTACCTGGCCGTCACTGCCGATCGCGACGCGCCCAGCGAGATCGAGGTGGAGCTCTCGGTCGACGACATGCTGCTCGAGGTGGTGCCGCTCGATCTGCCGGCCGAGGGCGAGGTCAAGCGCCTCTTGCGGGTGCCGATGCCCCCCGGCCGCCGCGTGACCGCACGCCTGCGCGACCCGGGCGTGGATCTGCTCGCCGCCGACGACGTGGCCTGGGCCCCGCGCCGCCTCGGCGGCCGTGTACGCACGCTGCTCGTCACCGACACGCGCCTGTCGTTCACCGCCGAGGCGCTGCGCCTGCACCCGCGCGTGGACCTCTCGCTGATCGGCCCGAGCGACGACACCCCCGACGATCGCTTCGACCTCGTGGTGCTCGAGGCTCCGCGCCCGGTCGCCGCGCTGCCCGAGGCCTCGCACGTGGTGGCCCTCGGTGCACCGTCCACCGAGCTGGGCTTCGCAATCCGCAAGCCGGGCGTCGAGAACGCCGAGATCGTGCGCTGGAGCTTCGACGATCCGCTGTTCCGGTTCGTGAGCTTCGACGACGTGCAGGTGCCCAAAGCCAACGTGCTCGAGGTGGGCGAAGGCCAGACCGCGCTCGTCGACAGCGACCAGGGCCCGCTGGCGGTGCTGGGCGGCACGGCCGACCAGCAGCGGCTCGCGTTCGGCTTCCTGCCGCACGAGACCGACTTCGTGCTGCGCGTGGGCTTCGTCAACCTCGTGGCCAACCTGGTCGAGTGGGCTGCACCCACCCCACCCGTGGTGGAGGGCGAGGAGGCCGAGTCGTTCGCGCTACCGGCCGTCGAGTCGCGCATCGATCCCCCGAGCCAGATCGAGGGCACCGCCCGCGGCGAGTGGAGCGGCCCCGTGCGCACCCACATGGCCCCGTGGCGGCTCTTGGCCTGGATCGCCGCCGCCGTGCTCGCGCTCGAGTGGCTCTTGCCCGCGTTCGCGTTCGGCTTTGGCCGCCTGTGGGCCCGCATTCGCCCCCGGGCCTCACGCCGTCGGAGGAAGGTGTCATGAGCGAGCTGCTCCACCACTGGTTCTGGTCGCCGCAGTGGCTGTGGCTCGTGCCCGCTCTCTTGCCGCTGCTCGGCTGGGACGTCATCCGTGGCTGGGCGCAGGCCGGCGTGGGCCGGCGGCTCGTGGGCGGCCTGGTGCGCCTCTTGCTCTTGTCCTCGCTCGCCGCGGCGCTCGCCGACCCCCGCTGGCACCGCAACGATCGCGTGGCCCACGTGGTGATGGTCGTCGACCGCTCCGCCTCGATCCCCGACGACGCGCTCGCCAGCGCGATGTCCCGCATCGACGAGCTGCGCAAGACCCTGCCCGAAGAGGTGCTCGTGGGGCTGGTGCTGTTCGACGACGACCCCGAGGTCGCCGTGTTCCCCGGCGACGAGTGGACGTCGCCGTCGCCGCTCCGCGGCGAGCCGGTCGAGGTCAGCGACATCGACGAGGCGCTGCAGCTCGCGCTCGGGCTCATCCCCGCCGACGAGGGCGGCGAGATCGTGCTGTTCTCCGACGGCCGCGCCACCGCTGGTGCCGCGGCTTCGGGCCTGCGCGCCGCCGCCGAGCGCAAGATCCCCGTGCACACGGTGCCGCTCGCACCCCACCGCGCCGATCCGGCCGTGACCGCGGTGGCGCTGGCCCAGCGCGAGGCCCGGCCCGGAGCCACGGTGGAGGGCACCGTGGAGCTCGACGGCGCCGCAGGGGCGAGCGCCGGCACGGTGGAGGTCAAGCTCGGCGACGAGGTCATCGCCCGCCAGCGCGTGGAGCTCGGCGCCGGGGAGACGCTCGAGCTGCCGTTCTCGCACCAGCTGCCCGCGCGGGCCGAGCCCGGCACCACCACCGTGGAGGCCACGTTCGTGCCCGACGACGCGGCCACCGACTCCGACCCCAAGAACAACCAGGGCGTGGCCACGCTGGTGGTGGGCGAGCCGCCCAAGGTACGGATGATCGCGGGCTCGGACGCCGACGCCGAGGCGCTCGCGAAGGCGCTGCGGGCCGAGCGGATGGACGTGGAGGTGGTGCCGGTCGAGACGCTCACGCCAGCGCACGCCGACTTCTCCGCGGTGGACCTCGTGGTGCTGGCCAACGCGCCCGCGACCTCGGCCCCCGGTGGCAAGGCGATGGACAAGGCGTTCATCGACAGCCTGGGCCGCTACGTCGACGCCGGCGGCGGCCTCGTGGTGCTCGGCGGGCCGCAGGCCTACGACATGGGCGGCTACAACTACACCGACCTCGCGCGCGTGCTGCCGGTGCGGCTCGATCAGGTCGACCCCGAGATCGAGTCGGCGGCCACCGTCGTCATCATCCTCGACAAGTCGGGCAGCATGGCCGCCTACGCGGGTCTGTCCAAGACCAAGATGGAGCTGGCCGACGAGGGCGCCGCGGCCTCGGTACGGCTCCTGCGCCCGTTCGACCGGATCGCGGTCATGTCGGTCACCGAGGAGCCGTTCTTCGACGTGCCGCTGCAATCGGTGTCGAGCCCCAAGGCGATCGAGAACAAGATCCTCGAGGTGCGGGCCGGTGGCGGCGGGATCTACGTGTACACGAGCCTCGTGGCCGCGCGCGAGGTGATGAAGAAGACCGACACGCCGCTGCGCCACGTGATCCTGTTCTCCGACTGTGCCGACTCCGAGGAGAAGGTGCAGGGGATCCCGTTCGGCGAAGGCCCCGGCCATCGCTCCGAGGACCTCGCCAAGGAGATGCTCGCCGACGGCATCACCACCTCGGTGATCGGCATCGGCGAGGAGTACGACAGCGACACGCAGTTCCTCAAGGACCTGGCCAAGGCCGGCGGCGGTCGCTTCTACCTCACCAACGACGCCGCCAAGCTGCGCGGGCTGTTCGTCGAGGAGACCGAGCGCCTCGTGGACTCGTCGCTGCACGAGATCAAGTTCCGGCCCGCGGTGCGACTGGCCCACCCCGCGGTCGCGGGCGTCGACTACGACTCGGGCCCGCAGCTGCGCGGATACCAGGAGATGGAGGCCCGCAGCACCGCCGAGGTGGTGCTCACCGGCCCCAACGGCGATCCGCTGCTCACCACGTGGCGCTATGGCCTGGGCCAGGTGGCCGCGTGGTCCAGCGACTCGGGCCCGCGCTGGTCGGAGGACTGGCTCACCTGGGAGGGCTACGGCAAGCAGTGGACGCAGGTGGCCCGCTGGGCGCTGCGCAGCCGCGCCGGTGACGAGACGGCGATCGAGGTCGACTTCGCGGGCGGGCGCGCCGAGGTGCGGGTGGCCCGGCGCGGCAAGGACGGCCTCACGCTCGACGAGGGCGGCCTGCGGGCGCGCATCGACGACGGCACCGATGCCACCGAGGTCGCCCTGCGCTCGGGCGAGCCGGGGCTCTGGACCGCCCAGGTACGCACGCGCAGCGACAAGACCTACAAGGTGCAGGTGCTCGACGACAAGGGCAAGCTGCTGGCGGAAGACACGTTTGCCCCGCCGCCGTCGCCCGAACGGCGCCACCGCACCATCGACGCCGCGTGGCTCGAGGGGCTCACCGTGCAGACGGGCGGCCAGCGCGAGCCGCAGGCCCTCGCGCCCAAGCCGAGCGCCAGCGTGACCACCCACGTGCAGCGGCTGTGGCCATGGCTGGTGCTCCTGGCGCTGGCGCTCTTGCCCCTCGATGCGTTCCTGCGACGGCCCGGGCGAGTGGTGTAGCAGGCGGAATGGGGCGAGCTACGACTGGCTACGCGCCAGGCGACACGGCTCGCAGGCGCTCGGCCACCAGCGTCCGCAGCGTGCGGGCGTCGAACGGCTTCTCGAGGCACATATTGGGCACGTGCTCGAGGAACTCGCGCACCCGCTCGATGACGCTGCCGCCGGTGATGAACACGATGCGCTCCTCCGCGCCGGGGGCGAGCCGGGCCAGCATCCGGTGGAAGTCGCTGCCGTCGATGATCGGCATCATCATGTCGCAGAGGATGAGCTCGAAGCTCTCGGTCGTGCACAGCTCGAGGCCCCGTCGCGGGTCGGAGGTGGTGGTGAGCTCGTAGCCGGCGAGCACCCGCGAGATCACGTCGAGCATGAACGGCTCGTCGTCGACGACGAGGATCCGGCCCGGCCCGGGGCGCGGGCGGAGGGCCGCCGCCGGCCGGGGCGGCGCCGGGCGAGGCCGTGCCTCCGCGGGTGCGACCGGCAGGCTCACCGTGAAGCTCGCGCCGCGGGGACTCTCGTTGCGGGCGTCGATCGTGCCACCGGCGCTCTGGATCAGCGAGTAGCAGATCGAGAGCCCCAGCCCCGTGCCCTTGTCGACGGGCTTGGTGGTGAAGAACGGATCGAAGATCTTGTCGATCACGGCCTCGTCGATGCCCGGTCCGGTGTCGGAGACCACCAGCCGCACGCTGCCCTGCTCCTCGCGCACCGCGATCGTGATGCGGGGTGCCGGACTCTGCTGGCCGGCGAGCGCGTGCGTCGCGTTCTCGACGAGGTTCACGAGCACCTGCTCGAGCTCGTGGGGGCGCCCCATGGCGGCGCGGGCCTCGGATGGCTCCACGACCAGCTCGATCTCCGCCGGTATGCCCCGGCGCATCCGGGCCACCACGGCGTGGGCGATGCTCCCGAGGTCGACCAGCTCGACGGGCGCGTCGCTCTGCCGCGCGAACAGCTTCACGCTGTGCACGATGCGGGCGATGCGATCGGCCCCGGTCGAGATCGAGCGCGCCAGCTCCGAGAGCTCGTCGAATTGGTCGGTGGAGATCGAGGTCGACACGTCCTCGAGCCCCTCCGTCATCAGCTCCACGCTCGACACGATGAAGCAGAGCGGGTTGTTGATCTCGTGGCAGATTCCGCCGGCCAGCCGACCCAGCCCCTCGAGTCGCTGGGCGATGCGTAGCCGCCCCTCCGCGAGGCTGCGGCCCTCGATCTCGTTGCGCAGGTGGGCCGCGGCCACGGCGAGCTCTCCCTGTTGCTCCTTGACCGAGCGCTCGAGCGCCCGCATGCGCGCCCGGTCGCGGCGCGCGAGGAACCACTTCTCGCCGAGCGTGTTGGCGAGCTGCCGGACCTCGACCGTATCGAACGGCTTCTTGAGGATGAGCACTCGCCCGTGGGCCGGCAGCGCCTCCACTCGTCGCTGCCAGCCGATCTCGCTCTGGGCCGTGCACAGCACCACGTGGACGTCGGGATCGATCGCGGTCACCCGCGCCGTCGTCTCCACGCCGTCCCAGCCCGGCATTCGAAAGTCCATGAACACCAGCGCATAGGGAGCCCCGCTCGCGCGCGCCTCTTCGACCATGTCGAGCGCCTGCCGGCCCTCGGCGGCGCAGTCGAGCACGAAGCCGGGCCGCCCGCTCTGCGGCTCGGCGTCGAAGATCGAGGCCTCGAGGTCGCCCAGCACGTCGCCCTCGTCGCGGTGCTCCGGGAAGATCCGCTGGAAGCCGACGCGGATCGCCTCGTCATCGTCGACGACGAGGATCCGATAGTCGCGCGGGCGCTCGACCACCGCCTCGGTGCGCTCGAAGCACAGAAAGTCGTCGCTGGCCACTTGTGCGTTCATGACGTCCTCACCGAGCCTTCCTGGTCACCGAAGCTTCCTCGTCGTCGCGGAACGGCAGCTCGAGCAGGAAGCGAGCGCCACGGCCCGGACCATCGCTGTGGACGGTGAGGCGGCCGCCCATCTCGCTCGCCGCATTGGCGCTGGTATGGAGCCCGAAGCCGCTGGCTTCCTTGCTCTTGGTGGTAAAGCCATGGTTGAAGATCCGCTCGAGGTTCTCGACGGCAATGCCGACACCGTCGTCGACGACCGCGAACGCCAGCAAGTGATCCTCGGGTCGGCTCACCACGATCTTCATCGTCCCGCCGTCGCGGCCGGACTCGTCGATGGCATCAGCCGCGTTGCGAACGAGGTTGATGAGGATCTGCAGCGTGCGGTGCTTGTCGATCCGAATCGGCGGCAGCTCGGCCAGCTCACGGCGCACCTGGTACCTGGTGCGCCGCGTGCTCGACAGCGCGACCTCGAGCGCGAAGTCGACGAGCTCGTCCACCTTCACCCGCTCGTACTCGAGGGTGGCCCGGCCGTGATCCTGGTACGCCCGCAGGATCCGTACGATGTGCTCCACCCGCTCGCGGCTGCGCTCGAGGTCGGCCCGCAGCGCGTCGCGGTCGCGCTCGAGCTCGGGGGCGAGCGCCATGAGGTACTCGGTGACCTTCGACCCCCGCGGGTCTCGCAAGAGGAACTGCTCGAGCTCGCCCTTGTGCTCGGCCAGCATGTACCCGAGTCGGGCGACGCGATCGAGGTGGTTGCGCACCCGCGAGCCATCGAGCACCTCGAGCGCGATCTTCACGCTGGTGAGCGCATTGCCGATGTTGTGGAGCACGCCGGTGGTGACCTGGGCCACCCCTGCGTCGCGCGCGAGCTGCTTGGCCTTGGCGTTGGCCCGCTCGCGCGCCTCGATGTTCTCGCCGAGGTCGGCGATCATCTGGTTGAAGCTCGTGGCCAGCGCGGTGAACTCGTCGCGGCCGGTGATGGGGGCACGAGCGCTCAGGTCGCCGGTGGCGATGCGCTCGGTCGCGTCGAGGAGCCCCGAGATGCCCGTCGACAGCCGGCTCGTCAGCACCACGAACAGCACGCCCAACAGGAACACCACCGTGGAGATCATGCCCATCGTCAGCAGCATTGCCTGGGCCGTGAGCTCGCGGGAGTGGGCCAGGGCCTCCTCGAGCTCCTCGAGCTCGTCGTCCTCGACCTCGATCGCGAGCTCGACGATCTGCTCACGGACCTGATCCAACGCGGAGACGTCTGGTTTGCCGGTCCCCGACGCGAGCCCATCGATCCGAGCCAGCAGCTGCTGGATCTCGGTCACATGCACGCGATCGTCGGCCTCCGTGTCCTCGACGGCTGCATGCGCTTCGATGGCCTCGGCGAACGTGTCGAGGGCAGCGTGGGCTTCCGTACGGGCCTGCGCGAGCTCGGGCTCGTGCCCACCGCGGTCGATGCTCGTCCGCACCAGGAACACCCAGATGCGAGTGGCGCGTGCAACCTCGTGGGCCGCCACCAGCTGTCGGTTCGAGGCCTGGACCCAGTCGTTTGCTGCGATGAGCTGCGTCGACGCCTGGTAGCGGATCACGGCGATCGCGATCAACACCAGGAAGATCCCCCCAAAGCCCACTAACAGGCGCGCTCGATAGCTCATGCGCTTCCTTGGTCTCGGCTACTCCACGTGGTTGCGCGCGTGTCGGAGGACGAGATCCTTGAGCTGCTGGGTGTGAAAGGGCTTGGAGAGCACCGGTACCTGCCGTTGCTTGAGTCGCTCGGCGATCTGCTCGATTCGATAGTCGGAATATGCGGTGCAGAACACCACGGGCAGCGACTCGTCGTGTTTCCACAGCTCTTCGACGGTCTTCACGCCATCCCACCCGGGTGGCATGCGCATGTCCATGATCACCAGATCGAAGCGACGCCCGTGCTCGAGGTCGTCCCCCAGCCGCGTGGCGGCCTCCTGGCCCTGATACGCCGAATAGATCTCGCACGTGGGCAGGGCTTCGTCGTCGCGCGCCGGCTCCGGAGGCTCGTCGAACAGCAGCGCCTCGAGATCCAAGAGCGCGCTCGGTGGGCGCGGCGATGCGGCCAGGGCCTGGCGAATTCCGTCGTGGATCGAGCGATCGTCGTCGACGACGAGGATGCGCAGCGGCCCCGCAGTGCGCGGCGGCACGGTGGCACGCGACGGCACTGGAGCGCGCTGCGTTGCCGCGGAACGCTGCGGCCCCACTGCGCGAGGAGGCACGGTGGCACGCGCCGGTGGTGGAGGCTCGTGCGAGGACGAGCTCCGACCCATGCATCGCGATGCCAAACCGTGCGACACGAAGCATGATGATCGCATCACTGGCGCCTCCGTTCTAGAGGATTGAATTCGTAGACGAGGAGGAGACCCACCCCGATCGGATCACTTCTTCGTGACAAGCCCACCGCTACACCTGCGACGAGTTGCCAGCCGGCAGGCAGGACGAAGCCCATGCTCGGCACGACGTACGCCTCGCCGGGGCTGCACGAGACCACCACGTACGGCCGTGTGAACGCTGCGGCTCCGAGGACACCCGCGTTCAAGAACGGCCTCGGCTCCTCCGCTGCGGACAGCTCCAGGCCCATATTGGTAAACACCTGGGCGCGCCCGCTGGGCGGGTCTACGGCGAAGGTGATGAATGGCTCGTACACCACGGCTCCTTCATCGCTTTCAATCGCTATCGATTCCCGGCCCACTGGCACGGTCGCCTCGAAGGCAATTGCACCGCTAAATGGAGAGCCGCGCATGCGCATCCACGTCAGCTGGGTGCCGAGCTCGATGCCTCCGACTCCGAGGGTCGTGGAGCCGCCGCCGACACCGCGGATCACCGGCGCCGTCCATGCGAGCTCGAATTGCAGCCAGTCCGTCGCTCCGATCTCCACGTCGTAGGTGATGACGCCCAGGTGATCGGCGCGCCGGCGCACGTAGGAGGGCTCGAGCGTCAGCTGGATCTCGCCCTTCTCCTGGGGGTAGACCACCGTCGCGCCGAAGACGTCCTCGAGCAGGCGCTCGTAGCCATCTTCATGGATGGCTTCGTGGGTGGCCTCGTCGCCATCCGCCGACGGCTCCGAAATAGCTGCCCATGCAGGAGACGACAGCCCCCACCCAGCAACCATCCATCCCCATGCGAAGACGCAGGAGGCGAGGTCAGCCCTCCTGGCTGAAACCATTTTATGAAGGTAGCGCAAAATCTCGCGATGGCTCGTGAATGCAGCATTCCACCGCATCCAGTGCACAATCACCCGTGCGCGACAACGAGCAGGTATGCTGAGCCCGATGTGTGCAGAGCGGAGAGCTGCGATTGGACGATGCGGTGTCATCCCGCTCGTGCTCGGGTTCGCGTGTGCGGCCGGTGTCGAGAACCCGGAGACCACGCTCGCGCCACCAGGCGGCCCAGCACCGGCCACGGGCAGCAACGAGAGCGAGGACGACGATCCCGATGGCTTCGACGACGATCCATTTCCGGATCCCGACCCCATCGACACCACCACCGGTTTCCCGCCCGACGAGACGACCACGGGGGTCGGTGACGAAACCACCATGGGACCGCCGGCCGGCGAGACCACCGACGATGGCGGCCCAATGGGGGACTGTCCCAACCTCGACACCTGCCAGGGCGCGAGCGGCATTGGCCTCGTGAGCGGTGACGAGAGCTCGCGAACGATCGGGGCCAGTGGCAGCGAGTCGACGTGGATCGAATTCCAGGTGACGGAGAACGACGACGCGCTGGTGGGCGCCGCCATGTCGTTCACCGCCACACTCTCGAGCCCCGCGGGGGCCGACTTCGACCTCTACGTGTACCGCGGTATGGAAGGTGGCAACACCGGCTGCAACGGGTTCATGCAGCAGTCCACCAGCGCCGGTTCGCAAGACGCCGTGTCCATGACATGGGGCGAGGGGGTCGTACCCAACGGCCTCGACGATGGCGTGTGGGTGGCCGTGGAGATCCGCGCGAAGGACGACATGTGTGCGCCTGGGCAGCAGTGGATGCTGACCGTAGAAGGCAACTCTTGAGACCGCCGCACGCGGCACGCGGCACTCATCGCTCGGGCGCGGGTGCGATCTCGGGCACCGGTGCGGGTGCCTTGCCGCGCTCGTCGAGGTGCTTCTTGCCGTCCTCCATGCGTGCGTCGGCGTAGGCCTGCCGCAGCGCTTCCCAGCGATCCCAGGCCTTCATGGCCCGCGCTTGCTCGGCGGGCTCGAGCTCACGGCCCGAGCGGCGGTCGCTGGCGGCCTGGAGGAACGCCTCGAGCACGTGGCCCAGGCCCTCGGCGCGCAGGAATTGGCCGCCGGTGAGCGTGAAGCCGCGATCGTCCTCGGTCGCGGCCGCGATCATCATGCCGAGCCCGTCGGTGACGGACAGCACCAGCTTCACCTCGAGGGCGTCGCGCTTGGCTCCGAACGCGTCCACTTCGACGCGGGCCTTCTCCATCGCCTTCTTGGCCTTCTTGCTCTTGGCCGAGAGCGGCACCTTCTCGAGCTCCTTCGAGGTGAGGCCGGGGACGACCACCGGCGGCACATAGGGGCTCGAGCGGTCCACCATGGCCCACAGCATGGCGAGCGAGAGGTCGAGGACCTGGCTGGTCGCGGTGCCCTGGCGGCCCATGGCCCCCATGGCTGCGGGCGGGCGGATCTTGCTGGGCATCGCGCCGGGATTGCCGGCCGCGAGGCGCTTGGCCAGCTCGGGGTCGGTGCTCACCACCACGCGATCGCCCGCGGTCTGCAGGTGCACGGTCCCCCAGGGGGCCCACGTCACCGTGTAGCCCTCGCCGCGCTTCTTCATGCTCGTGCGGAGCCGGCCGCCCGAGGTGGCGAGCTCGGCCAGCGCGTGCTTGGCCTTGGCCGCATCGGTCATCTGGATCGCCGCACCCATGCGGAGCGCCTTCTCGGGGTCGCCCGAGAGCTCGCCCTCGACGGCGAGGCACACGTCCACGTCGCCACCCAGCATCGGCACGAGGTCGGTCTTCACGTCGAGGCCGAGCACCTCCTTGACCCCGGCCCATGTCGGGATCGGATCCACGCCACTGGCCATCACCATCGCCTCCGCGAGCTCGATCGCCGCCGTAGGATCGAAGCGCCCCAGGCTGCACCATAGCGGCGCCCCGTTCATCGCCGTCGGCAGCGGCGACACGCCCGATCGGTTGGCCAGGAGCCTGCGCAGGAACGCCTCGGGCTTTGCGACCACGCGCCCGTCGAACACCGGGCCGCTGCTCTCGACCGTGGCGGTGAGGCCGATGCCCTCGATACCGGAGACCAGCAGCTCGGCCAGCGCCTGCTGGCCCACGATCGACCGGCTCCAGCGCTCCTCCTGTGCCTTCGCGTCCGCGAGGTTGCGCTCGTACTCTTCGAGCTCGTGGGGCGGTGCGTTCCGCTTGCGCGCCTCCTCGAGCACGTCCGTCGACCCCGCCACGTAGCCTCGCAGCGGGTTCTCCCGTGGCTTGGCGTAGGCCTGGTCGACCATGCCCGCGACGTCGAGGTACAGGGCCACGTCGGCCGCCCGCAGCCCACCGGTGGCGTTGCGGTAGGCGGCCTCGGAGGCGAGCGAGACGTTGGGATCCATGGCGACCATCCGCTTGGCGAGGTCGAGGGGGCCCTTGCCGCCGGTGTCGAGTGTGATCGCCACGAGGCGGTCGCGCAGCACGATGGCCCCGTCATCGTCGTCGCCCTTGGGTCGCAGGAGCAACGCGTCACCGTAGGTCTCCTCGACGACCTCCATCTGCACCTGGCCCGCGAGCTTGCGCACGAGATCCACGAGCTTGCGGCGATCGGAGACGGTGGCGAACAGCACGAGGCGCGGCTCGGCGAGGTCGGACACCCCGAGGCCCACGGTGCCGCCCGGGTCGAGCCCCAGCTCCGGCCAGGCCTTGGGGTCGAGCAGGTCGTGGCCGAGGCTGCCCACGATCATCGAGCGCAGCGACGTGTACTGCGGGCCGAACGTCGCGACCAAGTGGTCGCGCTCGAGCGCCTCGGCCACCCGGTTCATGCTCGTGGCCGTCACGAGCACCGCGGTGCCGCGCGGCATGAGCTGCGACGGGTGATCGACCGGCGCGAGCTCGACCAGCGCGCCAGGCTCGGTGGTCACTGGGCCACCGCCGCCGCCGTCGGGCGCGACCACCCCGTCGCCCTTGGGCTTGGTGCAGGCAGCCACGGTCAGCGCGGTGCCGAGGAGCACGTGGTGGAGCGAGCGGCGGCGGACGAGCATGCGCCCCGAGGCTACACCCACGCAGAGCGTGGGCGTGGCCGCGGGTCAGGGCGCGGGCTTGGGCTCCGCGGCCTTGCTGCCGCCGCGCTTCTCGACGTACTTCTCCCCATCCGCCATGCGCGCGTCGCTGTAGGCCTGCTGCGTCTCGGACCAGCGCTGCCACGCGTCTTCGAGCGCCTTCTGGTCGTCGGGCGGGAGCTGCGGCCCGCCGGTGATGGTGGCCTGCACGATCGTCTCGAGCACGCGACCCAGGCTCTCGGCGCGCAGGAACTGGCCACCGGTGAGCGTGAAGCCGCGGTCGTCCTCGGTGGCGGCGGCCACCAGGATCCCGAGGCCGTCGGTGAACCCGAGCACCTGCTGGATCTCGGCCGCCTCGCGCTTGGCCTCGAGCGCGTCCACCTGCGCCTTGGCCTTGTCCATCGCCTTCTTGGCCTTCTTGCTCTTGGCCGAGTGCGGCACCTTCTCCATCTCCTCGGCGGTGAGGCCCCGCGCCACCACCATGGGCCCATCCATGGTCGCGCGGCCCATCGTCGTCCACAGCGTGAGCAGCGAGAGATCGAGCGCCGAGCTGGCCGCGGTGCCCTGGAGGCCGATGGCACCCGTCGCCGCGGGTGGGCGGATCTTGCTGGGCATCGAGCCGGGGTCGCCGGCCGCGAGGCGCTTGGCCAGCTCGGGGTCGGTGCTCACCACCACGCGATCGCCCGCGGTCTGCAGGTGCACGGTCCCCCAGGGGGCGAATTGCATGGTGTAGCCCTCGCCGCGCTTCTTCATGCTCGAGCCGAGCACGCTGCCCGAGCTGGCGATCTTGGCCAGCGCGTACTTGGCCTTGGCCGCGTCGGTCATCTGGATCGTCCCGCCGAAGCGGAGCTGCTTCTCGGGGTCGAGCCGGCCCTCGAGCTTGCCATCGACCACGAGGCAAAAGTCCGCGTCGCCACCGAGCATCGGCACGATGTCGGCCTCCACGTCGAGGCCGAGCACGCCCTTGGCCCCGGTCCGTAGCTGGGCCGGATCCACGCCATTGGCCCCCGCCATCGCCTCCGCGAGCTCGAGCGCTGCCGTCGGATCGATGCGCCCCAGGCCACACCACAGCGGCGTACCGTTCATCGCCGTCGGCAGCGTCGAGGCGCCCTGCCGGTTGACGAAGAGCCTGCGCACGAACGCCTCGGGGCCGGCCACCACGCGCCCGTCGAGCACGGGGCCGCTGCGCTTGACGGTGGCGGTGAGGCCCACGCCCTCGATGCCCGAGACCACGAGCTCGGCCAGCGCGCGCTGGGCCTCGTCTCGTCGGCGCCAGCGCTGCTGGTCGGCGCGCACCTCTTGCGCCTGGCGCTCGAGCTCGGCCAGCCGCTCGGGCGAGGCGCCCTCCTGCTTGGCGCGCGCGAGCTCGTCGTCCGCCCAGTTGGTCTCGGGGCTGGCCTCGCGCTGCTGCTCGGAGACGTTGACCTGGTCGACCATGCCGGCCACGTCGACATACATGACCATGTCGGCCGCCCGCAGCCCGCCGGTGGCCTTGCGGTAGGCCGCCTCCGACGCGAGCGAGACGTTGGGATCCATGGTGACCATCAGCTTGGCGAGGCCGAGGGCAGCATCGCCGTCGGCCATGATCAGCGCAGCGAAGCGGTCGCGCAGCACGATCACTCCGTCGTTCGACTCGCCCTTGGGCCGCAGGATCGACGCGCTGCCGTAGGATTCCTCGACGAGCTCCTGCTGGGCCTTGCCCGCCACGTTGCGCACGAGATCGACGAGCTTCTTGCGATCGGTGACGGTGGCGAACAGCACGAGGCGCGGGTCGTTGAGGTCGGACACCGAGAGGCCCACCGTACCGCCGGGATCGAGCCCCATCTCCGGCCAGGCCTTGGGGTCGAGCAGGTCGTGGCCGATGCTGCCCACGATCGACGAGCGCAGCGCCGTGTACTGCGGGCCGAACGTCGTGACCAGGCGATCGCGCTCGAGCACCTCGGCCGCCCGCATCACGCTCGTGCCCGTCAGCAGCATCGCGGTGCCGCGCGGCAACAGCTGCGACGGGTGCTCGACCGGCGCGAGCTCGATCGGCGCGCCGGGGCCCGTGGTGGTCCCGCCTCCGCCCCCGTCGGGTGCGACCACGGCGTCGTCCTTGGGCTTGTTGCAGGCGGCCACGGTCAGCGCGGTGCCCAGCAATGCGTGGAGGATCGAGCGGTGGCGACGGACGGGCAGGCTCATCACGCCGTTTTTATAGACGACCCCCGCGGGCCCGTGAATCCCTAGTAATGTTCGGGCTCCCGAGGAGGAGCCCGCCCGTGCCGCAAGCCTATCTGTTCGATGCCGTCCGCACCCCGCGAGGCCGGGGCAAGGAGACCGGCAGCCTCTACTCCGTTCGCCCCGTGGACCTACTGGCGCAATCGCTCGTGGCGCTGCGCGATCGCAACGCCCTCCCCACCGCCGAGGTCGACGACGTGGTGGTGGGCTGCGTGACCCAGACCGGCGATCAGGGGGCCTGCATCGCGCGCTTCGCCGCGCTGGCGGCGGGCTACGACGTGGACGCCCCTGGCGTCACGCTCAACCGGTTCTGCGGCTCCGGCCTGCAAGCGATCAATGACGCCGCGGCGATGGTCGCCTCGGGCTACTACGACATGGTGATCGCGGGCGGCGTGGAGAGCATGTCGCGCGTGAAGATGGGCAGCGACGGCGGGGCGATCTGGGACCCGCGGATCCAGTGGGAGGTGGGCTCGGTACCGCAGGGGATCAGCGCGGATCTGTTGGCCACGCTGCGCGGGATCTCGCGGAGCGACGTGGACCAGTTCGCGCTCGCGAGCCAGCGGCGGGCGGTCGATGCCATCGAGCACCACCGCTTCGATCGCAGCGTGGTGCCGGTCGTGGACGGCAGCGGCCTGCCGATCCTGGCCCGCGACGAGTACCCGCGTCCCGACACCACGCTCGAGGGCCTCGCCGGGCTCACGCCCGCGTTCGAGGCGATGGGCCGGCAGTTCGGGCTCGACGCGCTCACCCGCGGCAAGTACCCGCACGTGGAGCGCATCGAGCACATCCACCACGCGGGCAACTCGTCGGGCATCGTGGACGGAGCGGCGGCGCAGATCGTGGCCACCAGGGAGAAGGGGCAGGCGCTGGGGCTCAAGCCGCGTGCGCTGGTGCGCTCGGTGGCGGTGGTGGGCACCGACCCGATCCTCATGCTCGCAGGGCCGATGCCGGCCACCCAGAGGGCGCTGCGCAAGGCGGGAATGGAGCCGGGCGACGTGGACCTCTACGAGGTCAACGAGGCGTTTGCCGCGGTGCCGCTCGCGTTCATGCAGGAGCTCGGCGTGCCGCACGAGAAGGTCAACGTCAACGGCGGGGCGATTGCGCTCGGCCACCCGCTCGGGGCCACCGGGGCGATGCTCATGAGCACGCTGCTCGATGCCCTCGAGGACCGCGACCTCACCACCGGCGTCGTCACGCTGTGCATCGGCGGGGGCATGGGCATCGCCACCGTCGTCGAGCGCGTCTAATCCTGCTTTTGGCCAACCCGCACGAGCCTCTCGTCATGAGCACCACCGACAAGACCGTCACGTTCACCGCCAACGGCCAGGCCAGCCTGCGGGTCGACCCCGACACGGCCATCGCCACCATCACGCTGCAGATGGAGGGGCGGGCCAACAAGATCAACGACACGTTCGGGCTCATGCTCACGCAGGCGCTCGACTGGGTACAGCGCCAAGGGGACGTCACGGGGCTCGTGATCGCCTCGGCCCACAAGGACTTCTGCGTGGGTGCCGACCTCGACCGGCTCTACCGCGAGCGCGACCCCAAGAGCATGATGGAGCGGCTGCGTGGGCTCCACGGGCTGTTTCGGCGGATCGAGCAGCTGCCGTTCCCGGTGGTCGCCGCGCTCACCGGCTCGGCGCTCGGCGGTGGTTACGAGCTCGCGCTCGCGTGCCACCACCGCATCGCGCTCGACGACGCGAGCATCCAGCTCGGCCTGCCCGAGGTGAGCCTCGGGGTGATTCCGGGCGCCGGCGGCACGCAGCGGCTGCCGCGGCTCATCGGGATCCAGGGAGCGCTCGAGCACATCGCCCAGGCCAAGGTCGTGCGCGCGCCCCAGGCCAAGAAGGTGGGCATGGTGGACGCGCTGGTCGCCGATCGGGCGGCGCTCGAGGTGGCGGCGCGGGAGTGGATCGAGAAGAACCCCAAGGCCAAGCAGCCGTGGGACAACAAGGGGTTCAAGTTCCCCGGGCCGCAGCCGGGCAGCGACGATGCGCGGAATTTGTTCATGGCCGGGTCGGCCATGCTCTACAAGAAGACCGCGGGTGCGTTCCCGGCGGCCGAGTCGGCGATGAGCGTGGTGCAGGAGGGGTGTGCGATCACCTTCGATGCGGCGCTATTGGTCGAGATGCGGGAGTTCGCCAAGCTGGCGACTTCGGACCAGGCCAAGGACATGATCCGCACGCTGTGGTTCCACCGAACGGCGGCGGAGAAGCACGAGGGGCTGCCGGCGGCGAAGGAGCACGGGTTCGCGAAGGTGGGGATCCTCGGCGCCGGGATGATGGGTGCAGGGCTGGCGTTCGTGTGTGCGAAGGCCGGGATGCAGGTGGTGCTCAAGGACGTGAAGCAGGAGGCGCTCGATCGGGGCCTCGCCCACATCGACGCGCAGGTGGCCGAGCAGCGGCACATGCCGGCGGAGGCGCGAAAGGAGCTGCGCGAGCGGGTCACGGGCGCGCTGGGGCTCGAGGAGCTGTGCGGGTGTGATTTGGTGATCGAGGCGGTGTTCGAGAAGCTCGAGCTCAAGCACATGGTCACCAAGGAGACCGAGCCGCTGCTCCGCGAGGGCGGGGTGTGGGCGAGCAATACCTCGGCGATTCCGATCGGGGATCTGGCGAAGGTCTCGGCGCACCCGGATCGGTTCATCGGCATGCACTTCTTCTCGCCGGTGGAGAAGATGCAGCTGCTCGAGATCATCACGCCGAAGGAGACCTCGGAGGCCACGCTGGCGCGATCGCTGGCATTCTGCCGGGCGATCAAGAAGCTGCCGATCGTGGTCGGTGACGGGTATGGGTTCTACACGACGCGGGTGTTCTCGGCGTACATCATCGAGGGTGCCGAGCTGGTGGCCGAGGGGCATGATCCCGCGACGATCGAGTGGGCCGCACGGGCGGCCGGCATGGTGGTATCGCCGCTGCAGGTGTTCGACGAGGTGACGCTGTCGCTGGTGGTCAAGGGCTTCGCGCAGGGGCGCGTGTACGGCCGGACGCTCGACATCCCGGCGGTGGCGCTGATCGAGGCGATGGTGGCCCAGGGCCGCGAGGGCAAGGCCGCGGGCAAGGGCTTCTACGACTATGGCAAGGACGGGCGGCGGCTCTGGAGCGGGCTCGGGGAGCTCGTGGGAGGCAAGACGCCCGCGAAGACCGGGGTCGAGTACCTCGGGCGGCGGTTGCTGGGGCTACAGGCGCTCGAGGCCGCACGCTGCGTCGAGGATGGCGTGATCAAGCACCTGCGCGACGCGGAGGTCGGGGCGATCTTCGGCGTGGGGTTTGCTCCGAACACCGGTGGGCCGCTCGCGTACATCGACCGGCGCGGCGCCGCGGCGTTCGTGGCGGAGATGGACGAGATCGCGAAGGAGCAAGGGGAGCGATTCGCTCCGCCGAAGCTCTTGCGGGAGATGGCGGCGGAGGGGCGGACGTTCTTCGAGAAGGTGTGAGAAGGCGAGTCACGCCGCGTCGACCGCTGCACGACCCCGAGCAGCGGTCTTCGAGCCACCGCGGCCTTGGCTGGGCCGTTCGAATAGCTCGGCCGCCTTGGTCACCACGATCGAGCGCTCGATCCACCGCTGGAGCGCCAGCTCGTCGGAGGTCGCGAGGATGCGCTTGCGAACGACCGCGGAGACGGGGATCCGTCGGTGCTCGAGCACCTCGAGCACCGCTTGCGCCTTGCCGATCGCTCGACCGTGCACCTCGCCCAGCTTCCTGCCGTGCGCCTCGCCCAGCTTCCGTCCACGTGCGAGCAATTCGTCCTTGAGGGTCATGTACATCTCCCTTGCCGGCTTGCTGATGGCCGTCGTGATCATCTCGTGCAGTGGTGAATCCGGATCGAAGACGGAGATGGCATACACCCACAGTGCCTCCACGTCATCTGGTCTGTCGTGTTTCAGTAGTACGTCGACGAGCGGCGCCAGCTCGGCGAGGCGCGTCGGGGTCAGGCTCCCGGGATTCTCGTAGGCATGGAGGAACGCCCGCGCCAGCTCCACCAGGGCCCGGATCGCCGCAGGCGCCTTGCGGTCCCGCAACAACGAGCCCGAGAAATCCGCGGCGTGGAGGACGAGCTCGACCGGCGTGCCCAGCACCTGACGGAGGCCGGGCGAAACGTCGAGGATCGACGAGAGCCGGGTCGGAGTCGTCCGGGCAGGGTGCTGGGTGAGCAGAACCGCGACCATGAACGGAATCCGACCTCGACGCTGCGGGTGGTCCTGAATGTATCGGCCCCAGGTCTCTCCCATGTAGACGAGCGAGCGCCACGGCAAGCGACCATCGCGGCGAGACTGATGCTCGATGACGAGGTAGATCGTGACCCTTCGCCCCTCGTCGAGGGCATCGACGGTGAAGCAGAGGTCGGGCTCGCGCCGACGCAGCCGTGGGTTGATGTGCACCGAGGGGACGTAGCGAAGCGAGCCGAGGTCGAGCACCTGCAGCAGCGCCTTCGGGAGGGTGCGGCGGAGCACCATCGCGATCGCCTTGGGCCGACAGAACACGTACCGGAACAAGTGGTCGTGTGGGTTGGAGGCGAAGATCGTATGAACCCGCATGCCGTCCGGAAGAGCAAGAACGGTTCCGGTGGGTCGGATGAAGGATTCCGCGATGTTGACAGTAGGCACGAATGGGCCTGGCCAACCCGTCGGCCATGCAGTGGCCAACCGGTTGGCCGTGTTGGCACGAATGGGCTGCAAATGATCAATCCCGCAGCCGCTCCCGGGATTCTCGTAGGCCATCACCCCCCCGCGATCCACCGCTCGATCTCCACACGCAGAAGCCCCAGCGGGATGGCACCGGCGCGGAGGATGCGATCGTGGAATTCGCGGAGGTCGAAGCGGTCGCCGAGCTCGTGCCGGGCCAGCTCGCGAAGCCGCTGGATCTCGAGCGCGCCGAGCATGTACGACGTCGCCTGGCCGGGCACCGCCAGGTAGCGGGCGACGTCCTCTTCGGCGGCGGCGCGCGAGTGGGTCGTGTGGTTTACGATGTACTCCACCGCAGCGTCGCGTGACCAGCCGAGCACGTGCAGCCCCGGATCGACGACGAGCCGGGCCGCGCGGTTGGCCTGGGCCGACAACATCCCGAGCCGGTCGATGTCAGCCGAGTACAGCCCCATCTCATCGGCCAGCCGCTCGCTGTAGAGCGCCCAGCCCTCGCTGCTACCCCCCGAGTGGAAGTACACGACGATCGGGTGCGCGCCGCCTCGCTCGCGTACCGCGTAGGCCTGCAGGTGGTGGCCCGGGTAGGTCTCGTGAAACGCGATGGCCTGCACGCCGGCCCGGCTCGTGCCCCGAGGGTCGGAGGCGTTGACCTGGTACGTGCCCGGCGTGCTCAGATCCGCCGCCCCCGAGGTGTAGAGCCCCGCGGGCTGCCCCTGGTCCTTGCCGGGTGGATACGGCACGACCTCGACCGGCGTTCGGGGCATGAACGAGAACCACTGCGGGGATGCCCGCTGCGCCGCGTCGACCGCGGCCCGGGCGTAGTCGATCAGCTCGTCGCGCGTGGCGAAGGTGTAGCGCGGATCGGTGCGTAGCTCTTGCAGCAACCGCCCGACGTCTTCGGTGCCGAAGCTGCGCTTGCTGATCTCGCGCATCGCTTCGGAGATCCGCTCCATCTCCTGCAGCCCGAGCTCGTGGATCTCCTGTGCGGGCACATCCAGACCCACATAGCGGCGGATCGACGCGGCGTAGCAGGCTCGCCCGTCGGGGTTGGCGGCGACGCCCGGCTCGGTGCGGGCGGCCGGCGCATACTCGTCGCGCAGGAAGTCCCGAAACGTCGCGATCGCGGGGACGACCTCGTCCGACCAGACCCGGGCCGCGGTTCGTAGCAGCGCGGGGTCGCCGTCGTCGCGGGCCGGTCGCAGGAACGCGCTGTCGGCCGCCGAAGCATCGACCAGACCATCGAGCTGCCCAACCACCGCGTCTACGTTGCTCCGCGGCGCCGAGTAGCCCTCGGCGAGCCCGCGCCGGAGGTTGTCGCGCTCCGTTGCGAGATAGCGGGGAATGTCTCGCAGTCGGGCCAGGAAGGCTTCCCGTCGCGCAGGCGTCCCCATCGGCTGGACTCGCAGCGCCTCGGCGAAGATCGACTGCCAGCCGGTCCACGTGGGGCTGACGTGCCAGAGATGGGTTCTACAGACGCGCTCGGCGATCGAGGCCTCGAGCCGCTCGATCGTGTACGCCAGGGGGATCGCCAGATCGGTGCCGGCCGTTGCCGCGGCCACGCGCCGAGCCTGCTCCAGCCACCGCTCCTCCTGCTCATGCCAGGCTTGCATCGCGGCGGGGCTGCGATCGGAGAACCGGTCCCACGGCGCGCTCGGATAGCCGTACTCGTAGGCGTCCTCGGGGAACTGCTCGTAGTAGCCGGCGATGTAGGCGTCGACGACGGTGCGAGCGACTGCGATGGGGTCTTCGGGGGCGGGTGCCTCGGCGGAGGTCGCTCGTCGCTGAGTGACACACGAGCAGCCCATGAAGACCGCAGCGCCTAGCAGGAGTCGATCGAGGTGCATCGGTGGAGCCCTATGAAAGTGTATGCTCCGCGTGGGAGTCGATGCGACGATGAAGCGGCGGGTCTTCCTGCGCGAGCTCGGACGCAGCGCCGCCTGGGTCGGTGCAGTCGCCGGCGGCTGCCGTCGCGCGCCGACGACTGACGAGCCCGCTCCCCCGCTCGTGACGGGCCCTCGCGTGCTGGCCGAGCGGCGCTCGGAATTCAATCATGTCATCGTGGCCGAGGAGGGATCGATCCGCACCATGTACTTCGAGGTCGACGGGCGGCGGCTCGTGGAGGGCACGCTGAACCTGGATCGGCCGACGTCGCTCGACCATGAGGTGTTCCAGACCATGATGGCGGCCTACCTGCTGCAGCCGAGGATCCGGTCGGTCGTGATGGTGGGCCTGGGGGCGGGCCAGATCTCGAATTTCCTGTTCGATCGCTTCCCCGAGCTTCGAATCGACGTGGTCGAGATCTGCCCGGCCGTGGTGGAGATGGCCCGCGAGTACTTCGGTGTGCCGGACGACCCGCGCTACCGGATCCACATCGGCGACGGGCGGCTGTTCATCGAGCAGGCCGCTCCCGCCATGCGGTGGGATCTCATCATCCTCGACGCCTTTCGCGGGCGCTCGGTGCCGAGGCACCTGCGAACGCGCCAGTTCTTCGCGGCGTGCTCGACTCGGCTCCACGACGACGGCGTCATGGTCGCCAACATGCATCGCAAGAGCGGCCGTTACGCCGTGGACCGCTCGACGCTGGCCGCCGTCTTCCCCCAGACCTACCGCTTCGTCAGCGCCGACGGGGTGCAGACGGCGATCGTGGCCACGCGCCGCGCCGAGCGGGTCGAGGACGCGACGCTCCTGGCCAACGCCGAGGCGCTCGCCGGGCACTTCGACTTCGACATCGTCGCCCTCGCCGGGCGACACCGCCCGGGTCGCGACTGGGACACCGATGTCGTGCTCGAAGACGATTTTTCCGGCGACGAGCTCGAGGCCGGCGTGCGTCACCACAACGACGACTGCGATCCGCGCTGCGCCGGCGACCCGACTCGCGACTAGAGCCTGCAGACGACGAGCCGACCGACATGACCAGAAGCGCCGAGAATACCGATCTTCATCGCGGTCCCACGATCCCACGTCAGCGGTCCGCTCCTGCTCCCCCCCAAGGTCCCGCGGTAGCAACTCGGTCACGCGTGGGCTTCACCGCGAGTCCCGATGCTCGCCCCTTCGGTGCAGCCTCACTGTCCCCGGCGCGGTGACTCTTGTGGCGCTGCCACCGTTCTGGGACAACGGGCCGTGGAACCGCAGCGCTCCGTTTCATCCTCGCCACGACCGCAGGACGACGACACACCGGGATACCCGTTCGTCCTGCCGCACCTGCGGGTGCCGTGGCCCGCGCGGACCAACCAGTACGTCGACTCCGCCCGCACGTACGCCCGGGGCTGGGCGCGGGACATGGGCATGCTGTCCAGCCCCGGCACGTGGACCGAGCAGACCTTCGACTCCGACGACTGGCCGCTGTTCGCCGCGCTGACCCACCCGGAGGCCAGCGAGGATCAGCTGCGCCGGGTCAGCCTCTGGGACGTCTGTCTGCTCGCCCTCGACGACTATTTCGTGACCGCCTACAAGGACACCCGCGACCTGACCGGCGCCCGGTCGTTCGTCGAGCGGCTCCGCGAGCTCATGCCCACGCGGGGCAAGGCCACCCCGACACCGACCAACCAGGTCGAGCGCGGCCTCGCCGACGTCTGGGCGCGCACCGCCCCGGACATGCCCACGAAGGTGCGCGAGCGCTTCCCCGATCACGTGATGGAGTTCGCCCGGGGCAACCTGTGGGAGCTGGACAACAACGTCCGTAACCACGTCGCCGACCCGATCGAGTACCTCGACCAGCGCCGCCGCACCGCGGGCACCGAGCTGTCCACGAGCCTGGCCGCGTGCACCCTCGGGGAGACCCTGCCGCCGGAGATCGTCCAGACCGGTCCGGTGCTCTCGCTGATCACCGCGTTCGCCGACAGCGTCGGTCTGCGCAACGACATCTATTCGTACCGCAAGGAGATCGAGCTCGAGCGCGACCTCAACAATGGCGTGCTCGCGCTGCAACGCTTCCTGCGCAGCGACCTTCAGCGCGCCGTCGACTTCGCGCACGACCTCTACAACGCGAGGATCCACGAGTTCGAGCACACAGCCGCGCGGCTGCCCGCCTTCTTCGCCGAGCAGTCCCTCGACCCCGCCGTGCAGCAGGGCGTCCTGCGCTACGTCAAGAGCCTGAAGGACTGGATGGCCGGCGACAATCGGTGGTACCGGCTGACCGGCCGCTACACACGCGCATGGACCTCCGCCTCGCGCGCTCCGGTCCTCGGCCCGACCGGCATCGGCACATCCGCCGCGCGGCTCTCCACACACTCGTGCTGACTCGCACCGGCTCACTCGGGCGCACGAGCTGCGAGCCAGGCCTCCACCGCAACGAGCGACTTGGCCTCGCGCGCGCCGCTGGCTCGGAAGGCGTCGCGGGCCTCTGCGGCCAGGACCAGCGCCCTCACCTGGTCACCGCCGGCTGCGGCCGGCACGTCCCAGAGCGCCCGCGCGAGCGTGAAGCGAGCGGTCGCCAGGGGCACGGCTCCACCACGACCCTTCTCCCGCAACGCCAGCGCTCGCTGGGCCAGTGGCAGTGCGTCGCCCGGGCGGTGCTGCGCCAACGCAACGGTGGCGAGGTCGACGAGCGAATCGGCCACACTGGGGTGCTCGGCACCGAACGACGCCTCGCGGATGGCGAGGGCACGCGCGTAGAGCCCCTCGGCCACCGCGTAGTCGCCGATGGCAACGTGGACGTTGCCCAGGTTCTCGACGTTCTTGGCGACCTCGGGATGCTCGGAGCCCAGCGCCGCTTCGAGGATGGCGAGGCCCCGCTCGTAGAGCGCCTTGGCCCTGGGGTAGTCGCCGGTGGCCTCGTAGACGACGGCGAGATTGTTGAGGCTGCCCGCCACGTCGCGATGCTCGGGGCCCAGCACCCGCTCGCGGATCGCGAGCACCCGTTCATGGAGGAGCTTGGCGGCTTGGTAGTCACCCATGGATTGGCGGATGTTGGCCAGGTTGTTGAGGGTGTTGGCCACATGCGGATGATCGGGGTGGAGTGCCGCCTCGCGGATCGCGAGGACGCGCTCGTAGAGCCGCTCGGCCTCGTCGAAGCGCCGCGTGGCCGCATAGACGTTGGCGAGATTGTTGAGGCTCGTGGCCACCAGCGGGTGGTCGGCGCCGAGCACATCCTCCCGGATCGCGAGGGCCTGCTGGTGGAGCCGCTCGGCCTCGTCGTAGTCGCCGGTGGCATTGTGGAGATTGGCGAGGTTGACGAGCAAGCCCGCCTGGCGCTGGTGCTCGCCGTCGGGCACGTCCGCCAGCGCCACCTCGGCGAGGCGCGCCCAGTGGCGCCCGTGGGCATGCCGCGCCTCGCTCACCCCCACCACGTACACGAGGTCCACTGCGGCATCGAAGGCCACCCTGGGTGCCACGCCCCCGACCGCGTCGAAGTAGGCGCGCTCGAGCTCGGCCTCCGCCTCGGCATGGACCCCCTTCTTCTCCAGCAGCGAGCCGAGCTGGTGCCGAGCCGCGGCCACGAGCGGGGCCCACCCGAGCGCCTCGGCGCGCGCGAGGGCCTCGCGGGCGACCGCGAGGCCCTTGTCGTAGCGCCCCGCCAGCGCCAGGTTGCCCGCGCGCACCACGTCGGCCCGCACCAGCCGCAGCGCCTCCCGAGCCGCTGGAGGCGGGGGCACCAGCGCTGCCAGCATCGCTTCATCGCGACACGCCGCCGGCGAGGCCAGGCCCGTGGCGGCCGGCACCGCCTTGTTCAGCACGTCCGCATCCGCTTGCGTCAGCTCGTCGACGAGCGACTCGAGCTGCATCCGTCGCTCTTCGAGGCACCACAGCGAACGGTCGAGCATGTCGGCGTCCCATCGACCGCGCACCTCGGCATCGAGGCAAGCCTCGACCCGGGCCTCGCGCCATGCCTGCGCCTGCTGCTCGAGCCATGGGGTGACCTTGTCGGCCGCCGTCGCTGCGTGGCTCAGCCCCGTGGCCACGAGCGCGTCACGCAGCGCGCGCTCGCGCTCGGCGTTCCAGGCCACCTCGACCTCGCGACCGGCCGTCTCGCAGGCGGTGGTCCGCTCCGCGAGCTCCCACCGGCGCCGGGCCTCGACGCCGGCGCCGAGCACCGCGAGCGCGCCGACGGCTGCGAGCCCCTTGCGCACGCTGGCGCGGCTACGGCCCGTGGCCAGCCGGTCGAGCAAGGCGCGCATCGACGGCCAGCGCTGCGCGGGATCGACCGCCAGGCCCCGCGTGCACACGTGCCGCAGCCAGCCCGGGACCGCTCGTGCCCTGGTGGGCGCGCGCACCCGGCCCGCGAGGACGTGGGCGGCGACCTCTCTGGCGCTGTCTCCGGAAAATGGCCGCTCGCCGTAGAGCGCCTGCCACAGCGTCACGCAGAACGAGAACTGATCGGCGGCGGCCGTGAGCTCCTCGGTGCGGAATTGCTCGGGCGCCATGTAGCCCGGCGTCCCCACCATGGCGCCCACGCGGGTGACGCTGCTGGCCCAGACGCTGCTCGGCTCCGCGCCCGACTCCGAGCCCGGCTCCGAGCTCTGCCGCGAGGGATGGCTCTCACGCACCTCCGCGCTCGCATGCACCCGCGCCAGCCCGAAGTCCATCACGCACACCCGCCCGTCACCACCCACCATGACGTTGTCGGGCTTGAAATCGCGGTGCAGCAGGCCCACCGCGTGCGCAGCGGCCAGCCCTTCGCCGGCCTTGCGCAGCACCTCCAGCACCTCCTGCCAGCGGCGCCGGGTCTCCAGCCACTTGCCCAGCGTCTGCCCCTGCAGCAATTCCATCGCGAGCCACACCTGCTCGCCCATCGTGCCCACGTCGTGGATGCCGACGACGTTGGGGTGCGAGAGCCTGGCCAGCGCCTGGGCCTCGCGGAGCAGCCGCAGGCTCCCGATGTCGCCGCGTGCTCCGGGCAGGAGCACCTTGAGCGCGATCTTGCGGTCGAGCTGGGGGTCGTAGGCCGCATAGACGACCCCCATGCCGCCCTTGCCGAGCCTGTGCAGCACCACGTGGCGGCCCACGACCGCGCCGGGCCGAACCGTCGCTGCCCTCGTGCGCGTGGCCGGCTCGGAGCTGGGCGTCCCGGACGCGGTGCCCTCACCCGTGGCGTCGCGCATGGCGGGGGCAAGGAATCATGCCATGAGCATGCGCCGTGCTCGCCTCACAGGGCAAGCGAGCGAACGGGGAGCCACTTCTGGTAAGTAGATCCACCATGACGCTCCCGCTCTACACCGGTAACCGTCGCGACGATTGGACTCCCCAGGAGTACCTCACCCAGATCATCGAGCCCGTGCTCTGTCACCTCGGCGCGTTCTCCCAGGGCGCCTCGCAGCTGGTGCTCGGGACGGCGCTGCACGAAGGCGGGGGGCTGCGGTACCGCCGGCAGATCGGCGGCGGGCCCGGGCGCAGCTACTTCCAGATGGAGGGCGCGACGCACGACGACATCTGGAACAACTACCTCAAGTACCAGAAGGCCCTGGCGGCGAAGATCGAGGCGCTCATCCCGGGCGGCGCCAACAAGCTCCAAGAGCTCGAGAACAACGACAACTACGCCGCCGCGATGTGCCGCGCGCACTACCGGCGCCAGCCCGCCGCGCTGCCGGGATTCAACGAGCTCCAGGGCCAGGCGAGCTACTGGAAGCAGTACTACAACACCCCGCTGGGCGCCGGCACGACGACGAAGTATCTCAACGACTGGAACACGTATGTTCGAAGCCCGCTCAACTTCCGAGCGGCGTGCTAGGGCGAGCGGGCGCGGAGCCGCGTGGCTCCTCGCCGCCGCGTGCTCGAGCGCCACGCCGGCGACGAGCCCACCGTCGACCACGCCGGCACCCACCGATGCCGGCGTGCCCACGCCGGAGCCCGTACCCGCGCCGGAGCCCGAGCTCGCAGCCGAGCCCGCGCCTCGCCCCACGCCCAAGCTGCACCTCGACACCAGCGACGAGACGACCCGCTACTACCTCGAGCTGCCGCTCCGCATGCAGGACCTCGTGCTCGCGGGCCCGCTGATGCAGCGCGAGATGGCCTACACGTTCGTGGACGGCGGGCAATTCGAGATCTACGTGAAGCCCGCGGTGCTCCCCGTCGGCAGCCCCGGCTGCGACGCGCTCATCATCCGCATGCCGTGGACCAAACCCGAGCTCCCCGGGGCCGCCGCGGCGGTGGAGGTCAAGCGCAAGCTGTTCGCGCAGCTCGAGGATCTCACGCACGGCCGCAGCCCCGAAGTGACAGTCGTCGTCGAGCTCGGCCCTCACGTCGAGGTCGCGAAGGACGACCCCAAGCAGGTCTCGCTGACGCGCTGCGAGCTGTTCTTCCGGTATGCCCACGAGACGTACGCCTACGTGGATCACGTGAAGCCGCTCTGATCCGATCTCAGGCCTCCAGCGGCGCCCGGAAGGCCGCGCGGGGCCACGCCGTCTGCCGCAGGTACGCCAGGTTGCGCTGCACCCGTTGCCGCTGCTGCGGATCGGTCACCCCTCGCTGATCCTGCCACTGCAGCATCCCGGCCTCGAAGTCCGAGGCCAGCGCGGGCCAGGAGTCGAAGCGCTGGCGCAGCGCATCCGCGATCGAGCTCACCGCCCGCCAGCATTCGTCCTCGCGCACATACCCGGCGGCCGTGCCGATGCGCAGCAGATCGATCGCCCGCACGCGATCCCAAGCGATGTTGCCGGTGCGACCCTCTTCGAGGCCGCGGACCGTGTTCCAGAAGCCCTGCGGCTCGGTCACCCCGTACCAGCTCTCCAACGACTTGCGCGCCCGCGCAGGATCCCACTGGCCGCAGTCCTCGCCGCCGGTCCAGATGCTGTACGCCGCGTGGGCCCAGTCGCGGGCCGGGACCGGCTCCGGCGGGCCAAAGCGCGAGCGGAGCACCGCGAACAACGCTCCGCCGATCACCAGCACCCCCACCAGGATCGGGATGATCACCGTCAGGTTGGGCGTGCCGTCGGGGCGAAGGACGAGATCGAGCGGGCTGGCCATGATGGATGGAGACCCCCGCGGCCGGATGTGACGGGGCGAGCGTCGCTTTTCTCGTCCGCGCGCGTCCGTGCGAGTCGAGCTCCGGGGCCGCCCGGCTCAGCAGTCGAGGTCACCACACCCCTCGGGCTCCACCATGCACCACGAGCTGAGAGGAGGCGCCTCCTCCATGCACTCGACCACGGAGTACACGCTGCTCAGGCACAACACCGGGTTGGCGGTCGTCGTGATCGCGCCGTGGATCACCCGCAGCCCGAGGAGCCCGTCGATCCGCTCGAGCATCGGGTTCGCCTGGATCACGAGCTGGCCACCGATCGGCTCGCCGGTCTCTGGATCCTCGCCGAGCCCCTCGAGCTCCACCAGGCTGTGGAACCCGTCGATCCGCAGCAGGCTGGCGTTCTCGCGGATCACCACGCTGCCCGGGATCACGCTCACGTTCGGCAGCCCGTCGAACACCTCGATCGCGTCGTTCTGACTGAACACGAAGTCGGTGCCGATCGTGGTCAGGCTCCACAGCCCATCGACGTCGGTGAGCTGCTCGTTGCCGAAGATGGTCACGTCACCACCGACCTCCTGCAGGCACGCCATGAAATCGAGATTGATCAGCGCGGTGCGGTTGATCCGAAGCGCCCCCTCCACCCGCACCACCCCCTCGAGGATCGACGGATCGTCGCCGCCGTCCTCGATGAGGACGCTCCCTTCGATGACCCCGTCCGCCGCCGAGCAGTCGACGGGCGGCGGTGGGATCACCTGCGGGTCCTCGCATGGATCGACCTCCCCCACCCCTGTCTCGCTCATGCCGAGCGGCATGCTCGACGCCGAGTCGGCGCCCGAGGTGACCCCGGACGACTCGCCGGCGGTCCCTCCGCTCGCCGCGGTGGACGAGCCTTCGATCCCGGCGGTCCCGCCGTCGCCCGAACAGCCAGTCAGCCCGATCAGGAGCACCGGTATGCGGTTGACAAGGATACGGACCTTCATCCGCTCCATCCTCACCCAAACCCATGGATGCCGCTCCAAAACCGTCTCTTCGCCCGAATTCCGGCTCCCAGGCCCGCTGCGACCCCGGGCCAGCTCCACCCTCGAGGTCTCTACCCCCGATGCCTACGACATCGCGGGCCGTTGTCCACGCCCCCGATCTCGCGAAACCGCATGCACCACGCCATGGGGCCGCGCCAGATTCGCGCTGACGACGCCCAGGGTTTTGGCGATGCTGCCCCGACCGGCTCCGGCCGGCCTCAGGAGAGCCCCCCACGATGCAGACCGAGCTCGTCGACAGCGCACCTTCGCCTTCCCTTCCCCCGACGGGCGGGCCGCACTTGGTCGAGGTGCTCCGCGCCTTGCAGGCGCTGCGCGAAGGAGATTTCTCCGTACGTCTCCCGGGCGAGTGGCTGGGGCTCGAGGGCAAGGTCGCCGATACCTTCAACGACATCGCCGCGGCCAACCAGCGCATGGCCCAGCAGCTCGAGCACGTGGGCCGGGCGGTGGGCCGCGAGGGCATGACGCGCCAGCGCGTGCAGCTCGGTCGGCCGACCGGGTTGTGGGGTGAGATGGAAGCGTCCATCAACACCCTCATCGACGACCTCCTGTGGCCCACCACCGAGGTCACGCGCGCGCTCGCGGCGGTGGCCCAGGGCGATCTGCTGCAGACGGTCCAGCTCGAGGTCGACGGTCGACGGCTCGAGGGCGAGTTCCTGCGCTCGGCCACCATCGTCAACTCGATGATCAAGCAGCTCGGGGTCATCACCTCGGAGGTGACCCGTGTGGCCCGCGAGGTCGGCACCGACGGCAAGCTCGGCGGCCAGGCCCAGGGCCTCGACGTCGGCGGCGTGTGGAAGGACCTGACCGACTCGGTCAACTCCATGGCCAACAACCTCACGGCGCAGGTGCGCAACATCGCCGAGGTGACGATCGCGGTGGCCTCGGGCGACCTCTCCAAGAAGATCACCGTCGACGTCCGCGGCGAGATCCTCCAGCTCAAGGAGGCCATCAACACGATGGTCGATCAGCTGCGCTCGTTCGCGTCGGAGGTGACCCGCGTGGCCCGCGAGGTCGGCACCGATGGCAAGCTCGGCGGCCAGGCGATCGTGCCCGGTGTGGCCGGTACCTGGAAGGACCTCACCGACTCGGTCAACGCCATGTGCGGCAACCTGACCGCGCAGGTCCGCAACATCGCGCAGGTGACCACCGCCGTGGCCCGCGGCGACCTCTCGCGCAAGATCACCGTCGACGTCCGCGGCGAGATCCTCGAGCTCAAGGACACCGTCAACACGATGGTCGACCAGCTCAACTCGTTCGCCTCGGAGGTGACGCGTGTGGCCCGCGAGGTCGGCACCGACGGCAAGCTCGGCGGTCAGGCGCAGGTGCCCGGCGTGGCCGGTACCTGGGCCGACCTCACCGACAACGTCAACTTCATGGCGAGCAACCTGACGGCGCAGGTGCGCAACATCGCCGAGGTCGCCACCGCCATCGCGCGCGGCGACCTCTCGCGCAAGATCACCGTGAACGTGTCCGGCGAGATCCTCGAACTCAAGGAGACCGTCAACACGATGGTCGACCAGCTCAACGCGTTCGCCGGCGAGGTGACCCGCGTCGCCCGCGAGGTCGGTACCGAGGGGCGCCTGGGCGGCCAGGCCAACGTGCTCGGCGTGGCCGGCACGTGGAAGGACCTCACCGACTCGGTCAACTCGATGGCCAACAACCTCACCACGCAGGTGCGCAACATCGCCGACGTGGCCACCGCCATCGCCAACGGCGACCTCTCCAAGAAGATCACCGTCGACGTCTCGGGCGAGATCCTCCAGCTCAAGCAGACCATCAACACGATGGTCGACCAGCTCAACGCGTTCGCGTCGGAGGTGACCCGCGTCGCCCGCGAGGTCGGCACCGACGGCAAGCTCGGTGGCCAGGCGCTGGTCAAGGGCGTGGCGGGCACGTGGAAGGACCTCACCGACTCGGTCAACTCGATGGCCGGCAACCTCACCGCGCAGGTCCGCAACATCGCCGAGGTCGCCACCGCCGTGGCCCAGGGCGACCTCTCGCGCAAGATCACCGTCGACGTCCGCGGCGAGGTGCTCGAGCTCAAGCAGACGCTCAACACCATGGTCGACCAGCTCAACGCGTTCGCGGCCGAGGTGACCCGCGTCGCCCGCGAGGTCGGCACCGAGGGCAAGCTCGGCGGTCAGGCCCAGGTGCCCGGCGTGGCCGGCACCTGGAAGGACCTCACCGACAACGTCAACTCGATGGCGGGCAACCTCACCGCGCAGGTCCGCAACATCGCCGAGGTCGCCACCGCCATCGCGCGCGGCGACCTCTCGCGCAAGATCACCGTCGACGTCCGCGGCGAGATCCTCCAGCTCAAGGAGACCATGAACACCATGGTCGACCAGCTCAACGCCTTCGCCGGCGAGGTGACCCGCGTGGCCCGCGAGGTCGGCACCGACGGCAAGCTCGGCGGCCAGGCCCAGGTACCCGGCGTGGCCGGCACCTGGAAGGGCCTGACCGACAACGTCAACTTCATGGCCAACAACCTCACCGACCAGGTGCGCAACATCGCGGAGGTGACCACCGCCGTGGCCCGCGGCGACCTCTCGCGAAAGATCACCGTCGACGTCAAGGGCGAGATCCTCGAGCTCAAGAACACCATCAACACGATGGTCGATCAGCTCAATGCGTTCGCCTCGGAGGTGACCCGCGTGGCCCGCGAGGTCGGCACCGAGGGGCGCCTGGGCGGTCAGGCGCAGGTGCCCGGCGTGGCCGGCACGTGGAAGGACCTCACCGACTCGGTGAACTTCATGGCGGGCAACCTCACCGCCCAGGTCCGCAACATCGCCGAGGTGGCCACCGCCATCGCCGGCGGCGACCTCAGCAAGAAGATCACCGTCGACGTGCGCGGCGAGATCCTCCAGCTCAAGGAGACGCTCAACACCATGGTCGAGCAGCTCCGCTCGTTCGCGGCCGAGGTGACTCGGTTGGTCCGCGAGGTGGGCACCGACGGACGCCTGGGCGGCCAGGCCGTGGTACCGGGCGTGGCCGGCACGTGGAAGGACCTCACCGACAACGTCAACCTCCTGGCCCAGAACCTCACCACGCAGGTGCGCAACATCGCGGAGGTGACCACCGCGGTGGCCCGCGGCGACCTCTCGCGCAAGATCACCGTCGACGTCAAGGGCGAGATCCTCGAGCTCAAGATCACCATCAACACGATGGTCGACCAGCTCAACGCGTTCGCGGCCGAGGTGACCCGCGTCGCCCGCGAGGTCGGCACCGACGGCAAGCTCGGTGGCCAGGCCGCCGTGCCCGGCGTGGCCGGCACGTGGAAGGACCTCACCGACACGGTCAACGTGATGGCGGCCAACCTCACCGAGCAGGTGCGCGGCATCGCCAAGGTGGTGACCGCGGTGGCCGACGGCGACCTCGACCAGAACCTCACCGTCAAGTCCAAGGGCGAGGTGGCGGCGCTGGCCGACACCATCAACAACATGACGAGCACGCTCGCGATCTTCGCCGACCAGGTGACCACGGTGGCGCGCGAGGTGGGCGTGGAGGGGCGCCTGGGCGGCCAGGCCAACGTGCCCGGCGCGGCCGGTACGTGGAAGGACCTCACCGGCAACGTCAACCTGCTCGCCGCCAACCTCACCACCCAGGTGCGCGCGATCGCGGAGGTGGCGACCGCGGTGACCAAGGGTGACCTCACCCGCTCGATCCAGGTCGAAGCCCGCGGCGAGGTGGCGGAGCTCAAGGACAACATCAACACGATGATCGACAACCTGCGGCTCACCACCGACCGCAACACCGAGCAGGACTGGCTCAAGACCAACCTCGCCCGCTTCATGAACATGCTGCAGGGGCAGCGCGACCTCGTGAACATGGGCGACATGCTCCTCAGCGAGCTCACGCCGCTGGTGGAGGCGCAGCAGGGCGTCATCTACCAGTTGGTGTCCGAGGAGCGCCCGCGGCTGCGGCTGCTCGCCGCCTACGCCGACGCGCCGACGAACGGGCACCCACCGTCGCTCGGGATCGGTCAGGGGCTCGTGGGCCAGTGCGCGTCCGAGAAGCGCCGCGTGCTCATCAGCGACGTGCCCGACGACGTGGTGCGGGTGGGCTCGGTGCTGCTCGAGGCGCTGCCGCGCAACGTGGTGGTGCTGCCGATCCTGTTCGAGGGCACGGTCAAGGCCGTGATCGAGCTGGCCTCGCTCGGCTCGTTCACCGCCTCGCACCTGGTGTTCCTCGAGCAGCTCACCAACTCGATCGGCATCGTGCTCAACTCGGTCGAGGCCTCGATGCAGACCGAGGGGCTGCTCCAGCAGAGCCAGCAGCTCGCCGCCGAGCTCCAGGCCCAGCAAAAGGAGCTGCAGCAGACCAACGTGCAGCTCACGCAGCAGGCCCAGCAGCTCGCCGAGCAGAACGCGGAGGTCGAGCGCAAGAACCAGGAGATCGAGCAGGCCCGCCGCGCGCTCGAGGACAAGGCCGAGGAGCTCGCGCTCACCTCGAAGTACAAGTCCGAGTTCCTCGCCAACATGTCGCACGAGCTGCGCACGCCGCTCAACAGCATCCTCATCCTGGGCCAGCAGCTCGGTGAGAACCCCGAAGGCAACCTCACCCCGCGGCAAGTGGAGTTCGCGCGCACGATCCACGGCGCCGGCTCGGACCTGCTCAACCTCATCAGCGACATCCTCGACCTCTCGAAGATCGAGTCGGGCACCGTCACCGTCGACCCCGAGGAGGTGTTCCTCAACAGCCTCGCCGACACGCTGGCGCGCATGTTCCGACACGAGGCCGAGAACCGCGGCCTGTCGTACGACGTGCGCATCGATTCCCAGCTCGGCCGCAGCGTCCAGACCGACGCCAAGCGCCTCCAGCAGATCCTGCGCAACCTCCTGTCCAACGCGTTCAAGTTCACCGAGAAGGGCGGCGTACGCCTGTCCGTGTCGCTGGCTCACACCGGCTGGAGCCTCGAGCACCCGGTGCTCGGCAGCGGCGGCGACGCCATCGCGTTCGAGGTGACCGACACCGGCATCGGCATCGCTCCCGAGAAGCAGCGCATCGTGTTCGAGGCGTTCCAGCAGGCCGACGCGGGCACGAGCCGCAAGTACGGCGGCACCGGCCTCGGGCTCGCGATCAGCCGCGAGCTCGCGAGCCTGCTCGGCGGCGAGATCCACCTGCGCAGCACGCCGGGCATGGGCAGCACGTTCACGCTCTACCTGCCGCTCACCTACGTCGAGCCGCCGCGCGTGGACCCGCGGACCGGCGGCCTGGCCCGCGTTCAAGACGGGCAGAGCCGGCTGCCGCGCCTGCCCGGCGAGCCGTCACGAGGGCGCACGATCACCGTGACCGACGGCATGCGCTCGCCGCCACCCGAGCGCGTCCCCGACGACCGCGACAACATCACCACGGGCGACTCGGTGCTGCTCGTGGTCGAGGACGACCCGTCCTACGCCCGCATCCTCGCCGACCTCGCGCACGAGGTGGGCTTCAAGGTGCTGGTGGGCATGCGCGGCGCCGATGCGCTCGCGCTCGCCCGCGAATTTCGGCCCACCGCGGTCTCGCTGGACGTGTTCCTACCCGACATGCTCGGATGGACCGTGCTCAGCCACTTGAAGCAGGACCCGGCCACGCGCCACATCCCGGTGCAGATGGTCACGCTCGACGAGGACCGCCAGCACGGCCTCTCGCGCGGGGCGTTCTCGTTCGTGAGCAAGCCCGCCAACCGTGAGGGGCTGCTCGCGGCCATCGAGCGCATCAAGACCTATGCAGCGCCGCGGCGCAAGCGGCTGCTCGTGGTCGAGGACGACGCGGCCGAGCGCGTCAGCGTGGTGGAGCTGCTCGGCCACGACGACGTGGACGTGCTCACCGCCTCCACCGGCAGCGAGGCGCTCGAGCGGCTGCGCACCGAGCCGTTCGACTGCGTGGTGCTCGACCTGCGCCTGCCGGACATGTCCGGGTTCGAGGTGCTCGAGCGCGTGCGCGACGACGAGTCGCTGCGCGACGTGCCGATCGTGGTGTTCACGGGCCGCGAGCTCTCCCCCGAGCAGGACGCCCAGCTGCACATGCTCGCGCGCTCGGTGGTGGTCAAGGGCGTCGAGTCGCCCGAGCGGCTGCTCGACGAGACCAGCCTGTTCCTGCACCGGGTGGTCTCGGAGCTGCCGCCGAACAAGCAGCGCATGCTCGACCGGCTGCACCGCTCCGACGACGACCTCGTGGGTCGCACGGTCCTCGTGGTCGACGACGACGTCCGCAACATCTTCGCGCTCTCGAGCGTGCTCGAGCGCCGCGGCATGAACGTGCTCACCGCCCACACCGGGCGCGAGGCGATCACCATCCTCGAGGACGCCCCCGACGTGGGGATCGCGCTGATGGACATCATGATGCCCGAGATGGACGGCTACGAGACGATCCAGATGATCCGCAAGAACCCGGAGCTCCGGCGCCTCCCCATCGTCGCGCTCACCGCCAAGGCGATGAAGGGCGACCGTGAGAAGTGCCTGGAGGCGGGAGCCTCGGACTATCTGGCCAAGCCGGTCAACACCGACCAGCTCCTGGCCACCTTGCGGTCCTGGTTCCACCGATAGAGTACAGTCGGGCAGCGCGATGCACGAGGAACCCGTCAACATCCTCCTGGTGGACGATCAGCCGGCCAAGCTGCTCGCCTACGAGGCCATCCTCGGCGAGCTCGGCGAGCGCCTGGTCAAGGCCAACTCGGCGCGCGAGGCACTGGACGTGCTCCTGCGCACCGAGATCGCGGTGATCCTCATCGACGTGCACATGCCCGAGCTCGACGGGTTCGAGCTCGCGTCGATGATCCGCGAGCACCCGCGTCACCAGCGGGCCGCGATCGTGTTCGTGTCGGCCGTGCACCTGACCGACATCGACCGGCTGCGCGGCTACCAGACCGGCGCCGTCGACTACGTCTCGGTGCCGATCGTGCCCGAGATCCTGCGCGCCAAGGTCTCGGCGTATGCCGACCTCTACCGCACGTCACGCCAGCTCGAGGCGCTCAACCGCGAGCTCGAGGCGCGGGTGGAGGAGCGCACGGCGGAGCTTCGCACCTCGACGGCGGAGCTGCGCGCGAGCGAGGAGCGGCTGGGGCTCGCGCTCGACTCCGCGGGGGCCGCCGCGTGGGACTGGGATGCGGTCGCCGATCGCCTCGACTGGACCCCGCGGTTTCGCGAGCTGCACGGGTTCGACGAGAGCGACCCGCCCGTGCTCGGCAGCGTGCTCGACCGTCTGCATACCGACGACCGCGAGCGGCTGCGCGCCCGCATCGACCGCATGCTGGCCACGCCCGGCGACGACACGTGGAACGAGAGCTTCCGGATCCTCCACCCCCGCCGGGGCCTGCGCGACATCGGCGGGCTCGGGCGGGCGATCCGCGATGCGAGCGGCCGCGTGGTCCGCATGACCGGCATCGACCTCGACATCACCGAGCGCGTGCGCGCCGAGGAGGCGCTCAAGGCCGCCGACCGGCGCAAGGACGAGTTCCTCGCCACGCTGTCCCACGAGCTGCGAAACCCGCTGGCCCCGATCCTCAACGCGGTGCAGCTGCTCGCCATGCCCACGCTCGGCGAGCTCCAGCGATCGCGTGCGCTGGCGGTGATCCACCGCCAGGTGCTGCACATGGCACGGCTGGTCGACGACCTGCTCGACGTCTCGCGGATCAGCAGCGGCAAGATCACGCTGCAGCGCGCGCCGGTGGGGCTGTCGCTGGTGGTCGCGCGTGCGCTCGAGACCTGCGGGCCGCTGCTCGAGGAGCGCGCCGTGGCCGTGAGCGTCACCGCGCCCGACGGCGACCTCGTGGTCGACGGCGACCTCACGCGGCTCGTGCAGGTGGCTGCCAACCTCGTCAACAACGCGGCCAAGTTCACCCCCCGCAGCGGCCGCGTCGACATCGACACCCGCCGCGAAGACGGACACGCGGTGCTCGTGGTGCGCGACACCGGCATCGGCATCGCCGAGGACATGCTGCCGCGGGTGTTCGACCTCTTCACCCAGGTCTCGCGCGGCAGCCAGGGCACCGGGGGCGGGCTCGGGGTGGGGCTGTCGATCGTGCGCCAGCTCGTGCAGATGCACGGCGGCGATGTCACCGCCCACAGCGCCGGCCCGGGCCACGGCAGCGAGCTGGTGGTGCGGCTGCCGCTCTTGCCCGCCCCTGCGACGGAGGCCTCGGATGCGCCGGCCCGGCCACGCTCCGCCTCGCGGCGGATCCTCATCGCCGACGACAACGACGACGCGCTCGAGACGCTGTCGTGGCTGCTCGAGAGCCAGGGCCACGAGGTTCACACCGCGCGCGACGGGCTCGAGGCGGTGGAGGCCGCCGCGACCGTGCGCCCCGAGATCGTGATCCTCGACATCGGCATGCCCAACCTCGATGGCTACGGCGCCGCCGAGCGGATCCGCGGGCAGCCCTGGGGGCGGCCGATGAAGCTCGTGGCCCAGACCGGCTGGGGCCAGCCGAGCGACAAGCTGCGCGCCAAGCAGGCCGGCTTCGACCTCCACCTCACCAAGCCCATCGACCTGGACCGGCTGATCGCGGTGCTCGCCGAATTCGGCGAGACCAAATAAGCCCCCCCCGCAACCGCCTCGGGCTCGCCCCCCCAACCGCCTCGGGCCCTCACGCTGGCGGGCCACGGCGGTTCTTGTCGATGATTGCAGCGATGATGAGCAGGAACGCGACCAGGCGCAGCAGATAGAACCAGTGGGTGCTCTCCACGCTCGGCTGCACCACCGCCAGGCCCGCCCAGTTGAGCGCGAACGCCGAGAATGCCGCCACGAAGAACAGGAAGAACCGGTCGCGGGTCGACCGCCAGTAGTGCACGAAGAACATCACCACCACCAGGCACGCCATCGCGGCGGCGCCCTGCAGGAAGTAATTGAGCTCGAGCGTCCACATCACCGCGACTCCCCCACGAGGCCGTAGATCATCATGGCGAGCGACAGCACCGCGACGCCCGTCCGCGGCAGCCGTAGGTCGAGCGTCGGCCCCGCGAAGACGTCGACGAGCAGCAGCGCGTTGTTCAGCGCCAAGCCGGCGAAGCACAGGCTGCTCCAGAGCAACAGCCGACTGTGCGAGCTTCGATAGCCCTTGTAGAGCAGCACGGCGCACACCAGGCTGGTAATGGCACACAGGATGTAGACTGCTTCGGCCATCCTACTTCCTCCCATTCCTGCCGATGACGAACGCATCGGCGAACGTTCGCGCCGCCGCCGAGCGAATGCGATCGAGCGCGAGGTTGCTGAGGACGCGCATCACCTCGAGCCTCCGCTCGCCGTAGACCGTCACGAGCGACGACACGACCCCATCGAGCTCGGGCGTGTCCGGGTGGTACGCATACCGCCGCTCCGCCCCACCCCCGCCTCCGTCGCTGACCAGCAGCGAGACCGAGCACAGGCTCTCGAGCGCAGCCTCGCTCGAGGACATCGGCAGCCCGAGTCGATCGGCGACCTCCGAGGTGGAGACGCCCTGCGGAGCTTCGCGGCGCACGAGCAGCAGCACCTCGAGCTCGTCGAGGCCAGCGAGGCGCTCGTGGAGGAGCGTCAGGACGTCGCCGGGGATGTAGCGCTCGGGCACGGCTCGGCAAGGGTGGCGACCCGAGCTTCCGTGTGCTGCGCCGCCGGTCGGCGATCTATGACGCCCACGGGGTCTCGCAAGCGGGCCAGCAGGAATTTTCGCTCGCCGTGGCGCGCATCATGCGTCACCGGCACTGATCCCCGCCCGGCACGTACGTCCGGGCCACGAACGGCCGGATCTGCTTGAGCACGAGCGTGCCCTCGGCCGTGACCTTGAACTCGGTGTCGAGCAGCACCCGGCTGCCCGCGGGGGGCGTGCCGTCCACGGGGTATTCGGCGGCCACCTGCGACAACAGCACCGCGAGCTCCGTCACGCGCGCGTCGTCGAGCACCACGGCGCCGGCGGGCAGCAGCGAGGAGGCGATCTCGCGGTCGATGCCGACCACGGCGCCGCCCTCGAGCCGCACGCGGTCGAGCTCGGCCACCACGCCGGGCGTGGCATCCACCACCGGGACCTCGCCCGCCTGCACGTTGATGGTGAAGCGCGGATCGGCCGGGTCGGTGGGGTTGCCGGTGAACGCCACACCGTTGGCCGCCTCGCCCGCGAAGCGCGGGTTGACCAGCACGCCCATGCCCACCAGGCGATGGTCGAGCTGGTAGTACTCGCGCTCCTCGAACGCCCCGATGCCCCACAGGCTCCCCCACACCTTCCGCAGCGCCTCGTCGAGCGGCTTGCGATCGTCGCTCGGGTCGCAGGCGGAGGCGGGGGCGGTCGAGCCCACATCGAAGGCACAGCCGCTGTGCGACTCGTAGAGCCCCGCGCCGTTGAACTCGAGGCTGTCCTCGGCGTTGGACGAGGAGCGTAGCCGCAGCATCGTGGCCTCGTCGCCGAACACGACGCCCGCCTGCTCGCGGAGCTCGTCGAGCAGCGCGGGGTCGACCACCCCGTTGACCTCGATCTCCTCGCGCAGCGCCGCCAGCCGGGTCGCCCGTACGCCCGCGTCGGTGCGGAACTCCTCGTCGTCGAGCCAGCGCTCGATGGTCTCGGTGTAGCTCAGCGCCTCGCTGCCGCCGGCCACCGGAGCCTCCCACACGTTGGCGTCCATGAATGCCCGGTAGGCGCCCATCGGGAGCCCCATCCCGGCCGTGACGTGCTCGTGCGGGGCGATTGCACGCAGCACGGCCACGCCGGTCGCCTTGGACCCGAACCGCGACACGGAGCGCTGGCGGTCCTCGGGGCCGCCCACCTCCACCTCGTCGAGGTCGACCACGTCGGTGAACGTGAAATCGGGGGGCGCCCCCGGCTCGATGTGCGGGCGCGTGGTCGCCCAGTGGGCCTGGGCCTCGTCCAGCGTCGCCTCGCGGATCGAGTAGTAGGTGGGCAGTGCCTCGATGCGCACGAGCAGCCCCTCGTAGGGCGCGAGCACCTCGAGCGCGTCGGCCACGTGGACGTTGGGCGTGCCCCGCAGCGACGAGAGCACGTTGAGGTGGGTGAGCACGTCCTGGCGCGCGTCGGTGATCGAGGCTGCCATCACCCCCACGAGCGACTGCGGCGGCTCGTCCACCACCACCACGTCCTGCCACCCGAACGGGAGCGGGCCATCGCCGTCGATCTCGGCCTTGGACAGCAGCTTCACGCGCCCGTAGGCGAGCCCGGTGGTGTAGGCCTCGTAGGCCGGCTCGGGCCCCTCCTCGGCCACCACCACCGGGAACGGCGGCTCGCCGAGGGCAGCCAGGGCCTCGGCCTGCAGCGGCGAGTCGGGCGTGTAGGCGAGCGTGCCGATCGCGAACCGATCGCGGAGCTGCAGGTACACGCCGTGGATCTCCGCGAGCGTGAGCTGGTCTTCGGGCTTGGGGCGGGTCTCGATCGTGAACACGAACTGCGGCGGCCCGTCGATGTCGAGCTGGGACACCGTGCCGCCGAACAGCTCCTGGGTGTCGCGCTCGATCACCAGCCGCTCGTAGTCCTCGTAGGTGACGGCGGGGAACAGCGGCTCGAACGCGCCGCCCATCAAGCACCAGTGGAAGCGGTACCAGTTGGTGTCGCCGAACACCGGGGGCAGGCGAGCCTCGGGGTGCGCGGGCGCGAGGTACTTGGCCCCGCGGACGAGCCCCACCTCGATGGCGTGCCCGATGGAGAGCCGGGTCCACGTGGTGTCGTCGTGCAGCTCGTGCTCGCACGCCGAGTGCCCCACGCGCGCCTCGGCGTCGGCACACAGGTCCTCGTGCGGCTCGCAGCGGACGAGCGGATCGCCCCACGCCCCTGCGCCGCAGTAGCAGGTGGCAGAGGGCTCGTCACACGTCGCGCCCGGCCCACACGCGCCCTCGCACGCGTCGCCCTCGCCCGCGGGTCCGGGCTCGGGCTGGCAGCCGAGCCCCACGAGGGCCACGAGCGCCCCGACCTGCGCGAGGGTTCGAGCCCATCGCGATGTCCACCACATCGTCGTCTCCATCGTACACCACAGGCCAAGCGAGCAAGCCAAGGGTTTGGACCATGACGCGGCCCCGGCGAGCGTTCCAGCGCGCAGCGCCTCACCGCGTGCCGGCGGGACCTTCGGCTCAGCTCCGGCGGCGGCGCAGGCCGTGCAACCCGAGGAGCGCCAGCACGAGCATGCCTGGCGCGGTACCGCGGCCCCCGATCGAGCAGCCCTTGTCGTCCTCGGGAGGAGGTGCGGAGCTCTCGGTGTCGGTCCCCTCACCCCCGGTGCCCCCTCCCGTGCCGGTCATGACCTCGCCGGTGCTCGCGGGGACGGAGCCCGAGGCATCGCCCGAGCCCACATCGCCGCCGCCATCCGAGCCCGCTCCACCCGTGGCGCCTGCGAGCGTGGGCACGGCGAGCACGCCGAGCACGGCCAGGATCGAGATCGAACGCGAAACGAAACCCATCGAGAAGGAAGTCAAGCGCATAGGTCGGCAAGCATAGCCGAGCGCGGCCCGGAGGCCAGCCCAAACCTCCACGAGGACGTGCCACCGGCGCTCGCTGCCGCCCTCGAGGGCGTCGTCGTATGGCTTGCGTGGCACGCTGGGGCGGGAGTGGACGCCCCGGCACGATACGGCGGCCCTGCGTGACATCCTGTCACCCGCCATGGGCTCGAGACGCCTCGATCCCCGCGATATCGACGGCCGTGGAGCATGGCATTATCGTTGCAGTCACCGTCTGCCATCGCGGCGGCCGGACCATCGTTCCGGTGCCGTCGCCGTCCCGCCGACCCATGCCCTCGCCCAAGCAAAGAGTCCTCCGGACGCGATGGGCCCCCGCCCTCGCCCTGCTCGGCACGCTCGCGCTGCCCGGCATCGCACGCGCCGACTTCCAGATCACCTACGTCTTCACCGACGCAGAGGACCACCCCCAGCCCCAGCTCCGACTCACGACCACGGACATGAGCAGCTACTCCAACCAGGCGAGCTGCGAGTGCGGCCACCTGTGGGGGGCTCGCGTGTTCCTCAACCGCGCCATGGGCGAGTCGTACCCGCTGACCACGCAGGTCCGCACGTACGTGGGGGCCCAGTGCGATCAGGGCCAGAACGGCCTCGGCCAGTACCAGCCGTGCGCGAAGGTCTACGAGGGCACGGCCAACAACTACGACGACGGCGGCATCCTCATCTCGTTCGAGCAGATCTGGCTGTCGTCGCGGGTCGAGAGCATCAACGAGCAGACGGTGCAGGTCGCCACGCCACGCCTGCCGTGCGGCGCCGCGCAGGTCGGCGGCGGTGGGATCTGGATCTGCGTCGAGAGCAACGGCCAGTCCGACTGCCAGTCCGACGAGTTCATCATCAAGGGTGACCAGAGCGTCAACAGCATGGGTGGCACCGGCACTGGTGGCACCGGCAGCATGGGCGGCACCGGCACCATGGGCGGCACCGGTACCTCCACCGGCAGCATCCAGTTCGACTACATTGCGCCGCAGAGTGTGCTCTCGGGCTTTCGTGCCGAGCCCGGCGATGGTGCGGTGATCATCCAGTGGGATCGCGGCGAGGTGCCCGACGTCAGCGGCTACCGAGTGCTGTGCGCCGACCAAGATGGCAACGTGCCGGTCTCGAAGGTCAGCAGCATCCCCACCGGTCGCTCGCGCACCAACGGCAAGCTCTACTACACCGCCGAGAACCTGTGCCCCGGCGAGGCGAAGTACGAGCATGACGCGAGCACGCCGCCCCCCACCACTGACCCCGGCACCGGCACCGACACCGACACCGACGCGACCACGACCACGGACGACGGCGGCGCCACGACCATGAGGCTCGACGAACCGTGGATCGGCCCCGGCTGGTCGATGGCCTCGACCGGCACGAGCGCGGGCGGCAGCAGCAGCGACACCGGCGGCTCTCTCACCAGCGGCTCGAGCAGCGACACCGGCGGCTCTCTCACCAGCGGCTCGAGCAGCGACACCGGCGACTCGAGCACTGGGGGCGAGATCGCCGACTCGGTGTTCGCGAACCTCGAGTGGAAGTACGTCTGCTCCGATCACGTCGCTTCGACCGGCACCGAGGTTCGGATCGACGGGCTCGAGAACGGCAAGGAGTACCAGTTCATCGTCGTGGCCTACGACTTCTTCGGCAACCCGAAGGTCATGACCGACACGGTGCTCACCGCCACTCCCACCGAGACCTCCGACTTCTGGGAGCAGTGCGAGAAGCAGGACGACCTCTGCGGCCACGGGGGCTTCTGCAGCTGCACGAGCGAGCCCGAGCCCGCGGATCCGCTGTGGCTCGGCGCCGGCCTGCTGCTGCTGCTGGGGCTCCGCCGTCCCTCGAGGCTCCGCTGGCGACGCAGGGAGCCGATCCGATGAGCGCTGCGTGGTTGTTGCTCACCGGTGCGCTCGCCTCGACCGGGTCCTGGTCCGCTGCTCCGCCTCCGGCTCCCGATCCCGAGCCGGCCGAGGACGACCTGCCCAGCACCGAGCTCGGCGACGACGAGGTCGCGCCCGAGGACGAACCCGCCGAGGACGAACCCGCCGAGGACGAACCCGCCGAGGACGAAGCGACCGACGCGACCGAGGACCCAACGGACGACGAGCCCACCACAGCTCCATCCAGTCGCGTTCCGCCGGCGCCCGAGCCCGGGGTCATCCCCACCGAGGGCAAGACCAAGCCACCACCGTCGAACGCCGCGCTCGACCGCGACAACCCGCTCAAGCAGCCCGACCGCACGCGCCGTGACCGGGTCGGCCGCCCCGGCACGCCCCAGCGCTTCGCGCTCGAGTTCAAGATGGGGCCGTTCCTGCCCGACATCGACCGCGAGTACACCGGCGCGGGCCTCGGCCCCTACGCGACGGTGTTCGGCAAGACCGACTCCACCGGTCAGGCCATCGACCAGCCCAAGCCATTCCCGATGCCGCTGGTCGCGTTCGACTGGCAGTTCCTCTACCTGGCCGGCCCGCTCGGCGTGGGGGTCCAGGCCGGGGTCTTCCGCGACAAGGCCAAGGCGATCCTCGCCGAGCCCATGGCCGGCGAGAACCTGCGCAGCGAAGCGGACTCGACCACGTTCGGCATGATCCCGCTGGCCTTGCTGGTGTCGTACCGCCTCGAGCTGTTGCCCGACCGGCTGCGGATCCCGCTGGTGCCGTATGCCAAGGCCGGGTTCGCCTACTCGATCTACTGGATCAAGAGCGGCTCGGGCAACATCGCCCGCAACAGTCGGGGCGAGGCGGGGCGCGGCGGCGTGCCGGGCTTCCAGGTCAACGCCGGCGCCATGCTGCGGCTCGACTTCCTCGAGCCCGGCACCGCCAAGAAGCTCGACAACGTCACCGGCATCAACCACACGTACATCTTCGGCGAGTACCAGCTGAGCCGCGTCAACAACTTCGGCGCGGGCCGTGCCCCGAGCCTTGGCGACAACACCTGGTTTGCGGGCCTCGCCATCGAGTTCTAGCGGCGCGCCCGCTCGGTCACGGCACGGGCGCTGCGCCACGCTGAGGGGCCTTTGGGCTCACCGCAGCTGCGCAAGGAGATTCGGCGCCTGAATCGAAAGTAGGCGCCCATGCGCGCCATCGCGCCCGTGGACGCCGGGGCACCGGTATCATCGTCGGGTTGACGCCGCTCGAGCAGGCCCTGTGGGTGCTCTTCGAACACACCACGGCGTCGGTCGAGATCACCGATGCCGATGGCCGCATCGAGCACGTCAATCCGCGGTTTTGCGAGATCACGGGCCACACGGTCGACGAGGCCCGCGGGTGCACGCCGGCGCAGCTCCTGCGCAGCGACGTGCACTCCACAATCTACGAGCACATGAACCGCACGGTCGCGTCGGGCCAGGTGTGGCGGGGCGAGCTCGTCGGCCGGCGCAAGGATGGCTCGCACGTGCACCAGCTCGTCAAGGTCGTGCCGGTGCGCGACGAGCACGGCAGCGTCGTCAAGCACGTGGCGATCAAGGAGCCGCTCAACGAGCTCGCGTCCCCGAACGACGAACAGCTCGACGAAGACCTGGCCACGGCCGTGTCGCGGCTGCGCGCCTCCGAGCTACGCCACCGCACCATGGTGTCCTCGGCCGGCGATGCGATCCTCGTCTCCGACCTCGAGAGCGCGTTCTTCGTCGACGCCAACCCGGCGGCCTGCGAGCTGTGGGGCTACACGCTGCAGGAGCTGCGACGCCGGACGGGGCGCATGCTCACCGTGCCCGAGGAGAGCGCCACCGTCGACGCGATGTCGCAGAGCCTCGTCACCACCGGGCGCGCGTTCGGGCCGCAGCTCCAGATGCTCCGCAAGGACGGCTCGCGGTTCTGGGGCTCGCTGCGCCTGACCAGCTACCACGTGCAAGGCCGTGGGCTCTACGTGGCGATCGTGCGCGACGTGACCGAGCAGGTCCGGCGCGAGCAGGAGCTCGCCGAGCAGAGCCGCCGGCTCGAGCAGGCCAACGAGCGGCTGCTCCGCTCCGAGCGGCTGGCCGCGCTGGGGCAGCTGTCGGCCACGGTGGCGCACGAGCTCAACAACCCGCTGCAAGCCATCCACGGGGGCCTCGGGGCGCTGCGCGACCAGCTCGTTGCACGCGGCATGCCGGCCGAGCTCACGGGCCTGCTCGACGACGTCCGCAACGGCGTCGATCGGATCTCGACCATCACCCGCGACCTCGCGTCGTTCACCTGCACCGATCCGCAGGCGGTGGGCCCGGTGCGGCTCGATACGGTGGTCGAGCAGGCCTGTCGCATGGCCAATAGCGAGCTCCGCCACCGCGCCCGCCTGCGCCTCGACCTGCGCCCCACCCGGCCGATCCACGCCGACCGTAGCAAGCTCGCGCAGCTCGTCACCCACCTGCTCGTCAACGCCGCCCACGCGATCGTGGAGGGCCGGGCCGACCACAACCGCATCGCGGTCAGCACCGAGGATCGGAGCGATGCGGTGGTGCTGGTGGTGGAGGACACCGGTCACGGGATCCCGGCCGAGCTGCGCGAGCGGATCTTCGAGCCGTTCTTCACCACCAAGCCCGCCGGACGCGGCGGCGGGCTGGGGCTGTCGGTGTGCCTCGAGATCGTGCGCCTGCACGGGGGCACGATCGCGGTGGAGAGCGAGGTGGGCCGTGGCTCTCGCTTCGAGGTGCGCTTGCCGCTCGACAACGGCCTGGCTCCACCCTCGCGGGCCAAGCCGAGCGCCGCCCCGGCCGGCCGGCGGGGCCGGGTCCTCATCATCGACGACGATGCGCTGGTGCTGCGAGGCCTCGGGCGCATGCTCTCGATCGATCACGACGTGGTGCTGGCCAACGGCGGCGAGGAGGGCCTGAAGGTCTTGGCGACGGATCGCAGCTTCGACGTGATCCTCTGCGACCTGATGATGCCGACCACCGATGGCCCCGAGGTCCACGCCGCGCTCGCCGAGCGTGCGCCGGAGCTGCTGCCGCGCCTCGTGTTCTGCAGCGGCGGCGCGTTCACGCCCCGCGCCCGTGCGTTCCTCGGCTCGGTGGAGAACGAGCTGCTCGCCAAGCCGATGCGGCGGGACGAGCTGCTCGGGGTGATCGCCAAGCGCCTCGGCTGAGCGGAGGCGGCGGCACGAGCGCTGGCGGGCGGCTGCTCCTCGCCTCACGACCTCGCCCGCAGCGGCAGCAGCTCACGCACCCGTCGATCCCGGAGCCACAGCCCGCCCCAGACGAGGCCCGCCACGTACACCGGAAACAGCGAGTGCGACAGCCACGGATGCTCCAGCCGCACGTGCGTCGCGATCGCACCGCCGAGGTATCCGGTCCACAGCACCGCGCCCAGCACCGCCGTGCGCGGCACGAGATACACCACGAGGCACGCGAGCTGCACGAGCCCGAGCCCGAGCACCACGCTCGTCGGATAGCCGAGCTCGGTGGTGCCCTGCATCGCGAGCGGCAGCTGCAAGAGCTTGAGCGTCGCGTCGAAGCCCAGGAACAGGCTCGCCACGCCACTCATCACACGGCCGCCCCACAGCGCGGCGCGGGACTGGGGTTCGGTCCGCGCGTTGGCACGGGGCTCGGGGCTCACGGAAACGGCTCGATTCTCGCTCATGGGGGTCTTTCCTCCCTTTCGTAGGGATGGACGCCCCCGCGCGCGCGAACTCATCGGTCGCGCCGCGAGCCGTGGTCGAATCTTCGTGTAGGCGGCGCCGCCGCTACCCGATCGGTCCGCCCGCGTTGCTGAGCGCAAAGCCGGTCATGTCACTGTACGTGTACGGGTAGTTGAGCCCCGTGACCGTGTCGATGGTGCCCGCCACCGGATCCACGCGATAGGCCTCGTTGTTGTTGATCGCAGGCCCCCACACGTAGCCGTAGAAGTCGATGCTGATGCCGTGCACGTAGTTGGGCAGCGGGATCGTCTGCACCACCGCCATCGAGTTGATGTCGACGCCGACCATCGGGTTGTTGGCGAGCCACAGCGTGCCCATGCCGTCCTCCATGCACCCGCCGCTGCCGCCGGCCACGGCCGTCGCCCAGGTCTGGGTGGCGTAGTCGAAGCGCGCGACCTCGTAGCTGCACGTCCACACGTGGCCTTGCGAGTCCACCGTCATGCCGTAGCCGCTCGTGGGCATGGGCCAGGTGGAGACGGTGTAGTCGTCGATGTCGACCCGGATGAGGAAGCCCTGGCCGAGCTGGCTGCCCCAGAAGTTGCCGCTCGCGTCCACCGCTCCGCCGTAGATCCCGTAGAAGTTGGGCGCGACGCCCGGGATCGGGACCGTCGCCTCGACCACGCCGGTCTCACCATCCATCAGCACCACGTCGATGCTGGCGTTGGCGCCCGAGGACCACAGCTTGGTGTTCTCGTAGCGGCAGGTCGAGGTGTCGAATTCACCCTGCGTCCACGCCATCGGGCGCTGCGAGGCGTAGGCGAACGGGGTGTGCCAGCCGACGCAGCCGTCGGGCCATGGCTTGACGTCGGCGGACCCGGTGGAGGTGTTGGCCGGGTTGGCGCAGCGCTCGGGGATCGCATAGATCATCGTCACGCCGCCCGAGCGGTTGGCGATGGCCATGTCGCCGTTGAGGTTGACCGACGTGCGCGAGGGGTTGCCGTTGGTGTCCGGGCGCGTGATGTAGCGGCCTTCTTCCACCAGCGTCTGGGTGTCGATCTTCGAAACCGAGCTCTCGGCCGAGTTCGCGATCCAGATGTACGAGAAGTCCGGCCCGCCGCCGCCGCCACCGTTGCCGCCTTCGCAGCCGATGCTGGCGTCGGGCTGTGCGCCGAGGTCGAACTTGAGGCCACCCGAGTCGCCGCTCGCCCCGTCCGCGCTCCCGCTCGCGCTCATGCCCGAGTTGCTGCCGGAGCCATCGTTCTGGCCCGTGGCCGAGTCCTCATCGCCCGTGGTCACGGGCGGCATGGTGGTGATGATGCCGTCCTCGGCCCCACCCTCTCCCCGGCCCCCATCCGGATCGCCGCACGCGAGCACGAACACCGGCACGAACGCCACGCAGCTCAACCGACCCATGGACTTGACCATCGACATCGCCCCCGGTCCGCATCCTATCCGCCCCGTGGGCCGTTCGGCAAACCAAACCTTCGCCCGCAGAGCTCCGGGATTGGGGGCCCGGGGCCACGATCGACGAAGTCGCCCCGGAACCGGCGTAGTCTAGGAGCCGCGGCCAGGAGGCCCCATGAGCCACAAGCGCTTCATCGACTTCAAGCTGTATCTGACCCTGCCCGAGCCCGAGTCGATGGCCTGCCAGGTGGCGCTCCTGCCCACGCCGGAGGTGGGTGAGAGCCCGGGGCCGGTCACGATTGCGAAGGAACGCGCGCCGTCGCAGGACCTCGTCGAGCTGCTCGAGGATCGCCGGCTCACCGGGCAGCAGCTCGTGGAGCTCGGTCGCGCGCTCGCGAACTGCCTCCTGCCGGAAGCGGGCGGAATTCGCGGGTTGTTCGTGCGCGCGCTCGAGCGCGCGAAGGCATCCGGGGGCGGCGTGCGGCTGCGGCTCGTCATCGCCGATCCCAGGCTGGAGGCGTGGCCGTGGGAGGCGCTCTACGTCGAGCTGGTGGAGGGGCCGGACTCGCTGCGGGGCTTCTTGGCGCTCGACCCCCGCGTGTCGATCGTGCGACACACGCCGCTGCCGTTCGCGCACCCGCTGCGCGAGGCAGGGGGGCCCGAGCTCGAGGTGTTCGCGGTGCTGCCGATCGGGGCGTCGCCGAGCGACGCCGACGCGCTCGCGGTGGCGGAGGACCTCGAGCGGGTGCGCAAGGCGGTCGACGGGCTGCGCATCGACGGGCAGCTCCGCTTCGAGTGCGCGCCGCCGCTGCTCGACGCCACCATCGATGCGATCCGCAGCGCGCTGCTCGAGCCCGGCCGTGCGCAGGTGGTGCACTTCTCTGGCCACGGGCAGGTGAGCTACGAGCCCTCGCCGTTCGGCGCGGGGGTGGTGCGCACGGGCCACCTCTTGGCGATCGGCGACCCCGTGACCAAGACGCGCGCGTCGCTGCGCGCCGAGCTGTTCGCCACGATCCTGGCCGGCGCCAACGTGCAGCTCGCGGTGCTCAGCGCGTGCCGCTCGGGCGAGAAAAGCGGCCCCGATCGCTGGAGCGGCGTCGCAGGAGCGCTGGTCGAGAAGGGGATCCCGGCGGTCGTGGGCATGCAGCACCGCATCGGCGACGCGGAAGCGCTCGAGTTCTCCTCGATGTTCTACGCCGCGCTCGGGGCGGGCCTCTCGCTCGACGAGGCGATGACGAGCGCCCGCGTGGCGCTGATGCCCGAGCACGAGCTCGATCCGACCGAGCCGTACCCGGCACCGTGGTGCGTACCGGTGCTGTACAGCCGGATCCCCGACGGCATGCTGTGGCCCGAGCGCATGGCCACGGCCTCCGCGGCGGCGGAAGAGATCCGACGCTGCGTCGGGGAGGCGTTCGACCATGTCGAGCAGGCCCCCGTGCGCGTCGAGCAGATCGTGCGCGTCGAGCAGGTCCCCGTGCAGGCCCCCGTGCAGGCCCCCGTGCAGCCCCCCGTGCAGGCCCCCGTGCGCATCGAGCTCGGTCCCCAGACCGTCGATCCGCTCGTGGGCCTGATGAAGTCGGGCCTCGATGCATTTCGCAGGATGAACAGCGTGAGCGAGCGGATCAAGGAGGGTACGCTCGGAGTCTCGCCGTCGAAGCTCGAGCACGCGATCGACCTCGCGGACCTCAAAGCCGACGCAAGAGCCATGGGGCGGAAGCTCGGCCTCCGCAAGTGACCGAGGGTCAGCGAGCGGTCACGGGTCACGCTTGACGAGGGCCGTGGTCTCGCTTCGCGGACGGCCCGCCAGCGCCAGTGCCGGTCGGATCACCGGATCTCCGAGCAGGCAGTGATCGACGAGGTCGTGGTACGCGATCCAGGCCTCGAGGATGTCGTCCTCGGAGGGGGGCTCCTGGCGATTTGGCGCGGTGAGCGTGACGAGGTGGATCGCGGCCTTCTGCGCCTCCTCGCGCAGCGTCGAGACCGCGCGCCCCAGGGTGCCGGTGGGCTGGAACGTCCAGCTCGCGAAGTTCTCGAAGGCCAGCGCCGTGGGCCGCCCCGGCTGCCGGTTGAACGACAGCGACGTCGTGCGATCCACGTGACCCGCGAATGCGATGGGCCCCTGCGGATGGGCGAGCAGCACGCGCGGGAGGGCGGCCGTGCGATTGCCTCCCGGCAGCTCTTCGTCGCCCTCTTTCATGAGCAGGCGATGCGCGCTGCGCTGCGGGATGCCGGCGCCGTAGCATGCGAACGCGAGCACGATCGCCCCGGGCCCGAATGCCGTCTGGGGCACCTGGTAGGCCGAGAACGGTGTTCCGCTCGCACCTTCGCCGAACGTGGCATCGGTGAGCGCGCCCCACAGCACGGGGTCCTCGCACAGCTCGAGCCCATGGGAGACCGTCACGACCAGCGCCGGTGCGCTACGGCCGAGCGCGTCGACGAGGTTCTGCGTGGTCGCGTCCTGCTCGAGCAAGGCATCGATCGGCACGCCGAGCTTGGTCTCGAGGTGCTGCTGGAGCGGGGTGGCCAGGCCCGCATACGAGATCCGCGTGGCCGGGTCGGTCGCGAACGCGTACACGAGCGCCCTGCGCTCGACGGCGAGCCTGCCCTGCTCGTAGGCGACGACCTTCTCGGCGTAGCGGCGGCAAGCCTCCCACGACAGCGGGCCGGTAGGATCGTCGCCGACGTCGATCCGCCCGGTGGAGAACCGCTCGTCCAGCGTCCGCTGTGCCTCGAACGGGATCCGGTCCGGCCCGCCCACGAGCAGCAGATAGTGAGGTGTGCGGCGGGAGCTTCCCGCAATGGCCTCGATGCGATCGAGCCAGCGACTCGGGCTCAGCGCGGCGGATGGCGGCTTGACCGGTAGGATGCCCGCCGGCCAGGGCTGCTCGGCGAACGGCTCGAACACGAGGCCCTGCTCGCGACGGTGCTCGAGCAGCGGAGCGAACGCCTCCGCAGCCTGGTCGCGATCGTCCTCGCGCACCACGATCGCCCACTTGCCAATCGCCGGATCGCGCGGGTCGTCGAAGGGCGGCGCATCCTTGAAGTCGGGCGCTCTCGACTCGCGGACGATCGCGGCCGCCAACGCCTTGGCATCGACGTCGACCGCCGTGGACCGCCCGGCCCGGGCATCCCACCCCGAATAGTGGACGGTGGACATGGCCTCACGCTCCCCCGCTCGCGAGCTCGGGGAAGCGTGTCATCGACGAAAGCCCGCCCGCGCTCACGGGTGCAATCGTACCCCACGGCGCCGGAGCGTGGCTACGCCGACACGTGCTGCGGCGACTCGGTCAGGGCCTTGGGGTCCATCCAGAGCACCTCCCAGTGGTGCCCGTCCACGTCGTAGAAGCTCCAGCCGTACATGAACCCGTGGTCCTGCGGATCCATCGCGTGGCTGCCCCCCGCGTCGATCGCCGTGCGCACCAGCGCGTCGACCTCCGCCCGGCTGTCGCACGAGAGCGCCAGCAGGGCCTCGGTGTGCGTGCGGGTGTCGCAGACCTGCCGCTTGGTGAACGTCTCGAAGAACGGCCGCGCGAGCAGCATCACGAAGCCCTTGTCGCTCAGGATCATGCAGGCCGCCTTTTCATCGGTGAACCGCGGGTCGAACTCGAAGCCGAGCTTGGCGAAGAACTGCTTGCTTCGCTCGAGCTCGCGGACGGGAAGGTTGACGAAGATCATGCGGGGGGTGGTGGCCATGGGGTGTCTCCTCTGGGTGGTGGTGGCCGCGGGGGCCGTGGGGGCGAAGCTCGGGGGCCTCGCCGTTCGTTGATCCATGGACCCGCGTCGCACGGAAGACTCATCGGTGAGCCTCGAGAAAATTCCTGCGGCCCGCCTATAGGCCCCTGCGGGGCCTACGCCGGCAGCGCGAGCGGCAGCCCGAACCGGGGGAACAGCGTCTCGGTATCGAGGAACGTGTTCCACCCGGCGATGCGATCGCCCTGCAGCTCCAGCACGATGAGCCCCCAGGGGGTGTGACCGCCCTCGGGGTGGGCCCGGTACTGCCCGAAGGCCGGCGAGCCGCACGCTGCGGTCGGGAGGAGCCGCGAGCCCTTGCAGCCCAGACCTCGGCTCGCCAGCCACTGCCGCACCGGCGCCTGGCCGCGCAGCCACAGCGCATAGGGCGGCATGGAGAACGTGGCGTCCTCGTGCAAGAGCGAGGCGAGCGTGTCCACGTCGTAGCGCTCGAACGCACTGACGTAGCGCTCGAGCAGTCGCTCCTGCGGCGGCAAGAGCGGCTCGGACGGCCGCACGTTGCGGCTCGCGAGCGTGGCGCGGGCGCGCTGCAGCGCGCTGTTGACGGAGGCCACCGTGGTCTCGAGGCACTTGGCCGCCTCGGCGGCGGACCACCCGAGCACCTCGGTGAGCAGCAGCACCGCGCGCTGCTTGGGCGGCAGGTGCTGGATCGCAGCCACGAACGCCAGGCGGATGCTCTCGCGCAGCATCGCGAGCTCGGCCGGATCGCCGTCGGACGGCAGCGCGCGCGCGTCGGGGATCGGCTCGAGCCAGTGGGTGCGCTCGTGCGCGACGAGCACGTCGTCGATCGTGTTGCAGGGCCCCTCTTCCATGGGCCGGGCCCGACGGCCGCGATCGGCCAGCGCGTCGAGGCAGACGTTAGTGGCAATGCGGTAGAGCCACGTGCGCAGCGAGGCGCGCTCCTCGAAGCGCTCGAGGTTTCGCCACGCCCGCACCATGGTCTCCTGCACGGCGTCGTCGGCATCGACGACCGAGCCGAGCATGCGGTAGCAGTGCCCGGTGAGCGCAGTGCGGTGATGCTCGAGCTCCGTGATGCTCGTGGTCATGCGCGGGGCAAGCTAGCACGGTGCGAGCACGCGTCGAAGGCTCCCGGGCTCACGCGGCTCATGGCGAGCGAGCAGGCTCGGTCGCGAGGATCCACACCTCCACGCGGGCGTTGGCGGCCCGGCCCTCCTTGGTCGCGTTGCTCAGGAGCGGTCGGGACTCGCCGTAGCCCTTGGCCTGGATCCGCTGCGGATCGATCCCTCGCGACACCAGCCGGTCCCGCACCGCGTTGGCCTGCCGGTCGGTCGGCTTGGATCCATAGACGTCCGGTCGCGGGGCCTCGTGGGCCTGGATCTCGATCACCAGCTCCGGGCGGGCCAGGAGCAGCGCTGCGAGCTCGCGCAGCACCGGGGGCTCCGGCTCTGCGAGCACCCCGCGGAAGCTGTCCTTCCACGCGAGGGGAGCGAGCAGCTCGATGCGCGTGCCGTCGAGGGTCGGGCGTACGAGCGAGGGCCCGTCGGGGCAGCCGTCCTGATCGTCGGTGCCCTGGTAGGTCTCGGCGATGGTGGGGCAGAGATCGTCGGAGTCGCGGACGAAGTCGTGGTCCGCATCGGCGGGACGCTCGAGCGCAGCAGGCGGCTCGGATGACGAAACCGACAGAGGGGGAGGATCCGCGTGCTGCTCGGGGACCGGCGGCTCCGCCCGAGCGTGCGGAGGGATGACCGGCTGCGACACCGGCGTGGGCGGGCGACAGCCGACGAGCGCCGCAACGGCGACGAGCAGCGGCAGGCGCGAGCGAGCCACTCGTAGACCCTACCAAATACTGCGATCCATTCGCGCGCGCGCCCACGCGCTCGCCCACGTGCTCGCTGGTGAGCCAGCGGCCTCCATGCACCGGCTTCGTGCCTTGAACGATGTACTGCCACATCGTACGAGCACGACGCGCGGTGGTCGATATGGGCCGTTGGAGTCGGAGCACCGCGCGGGCCATGGCGCTACGATCTCGGCATGAGCACACCCGCCGAAGCTCCCCCGCCCGCCGCCGGGCCGGCCCCGTGGATCGACGTCGAGACGCAGCGCCGGGTCGAGTGGCGCGACGGCGACGTGGTGATCTCGGTGCCGGCCAAGAGCGGCACCACCTGGATGATGAACATCGTGCACCAGCTCCGCACCGGCGGTGATCCGAGCTTCCGCGACGTCTACGAGGAGGTCCCGTGGCTCGAGCTCGTGGAGCGCCCGGGGCAGACGCCCGACGAGCGGCTCGCACGCTGGCGGTCGCTGCCGACCACCCGGCGCCGCGGCTTCAAGACCCACGCAGCGCCGCCGGTGGTGCCCTACGTCGCGCCCGGCTCGGGCAGCCCCGACGTCAGGTACGTGGTGGTGCTGCGCAATCCCGAGGAGGCCATCGTGTCGCTCAAGCCGTTCATCGAGCAGCACACCCAGGCGTTCTTCGACCTGTGGCAGTTTCCCCGCGACGTGCTGATGCGACCGAGCTTCGCTGCGTTCTACGACGAGATCGCCGAGCCCATGGGCTTTGCCGACATGCTGTTCGGGTTCGTCGCCGCCTGGTGGCCGCTGCGGCACGCACCCAACGTGCGGATCGTGCACTTCGCCGACCTCAAGCGCGACCACGAGCGGTCGATCCGCGCCATCGCGGACTTCCTCGGCTTCGCTCCCACGCCCGCGCAGTGGCCGGTGATCCTCGAGTGCTGCTCGTTCGCGTGGATGAAGCAGCACGAGCAGAAGTTCGAGCTCGCGCACGCGCTCGACGTGCCCGTGCTCGAGCGCGGAGCGATGGTGCGCAAGGGTACGATCGGAGCGGCCCACGAGGACGGCATGACCGAGGCCATCGCCGCGCGCCTGCGGAGCCGCGGCGAGGCGATCGCCAGCGACCCGCGGGTGCTGGCGTGGTACTACGAGGGCGGCCCACTGCCGTCGGCATGAAGGCCCCGAGCGCCGGCGTCACGCTCTTTGGACCCGCAAGAGGCACACTTGCCCTTGCACCCACGGCTGCAGGTAGAGGCCACCACCGAGCGCCTCGACCGCGGCGTGGTACTCGCTGCGCTGGGCGTCGTGGAGGATGACCACCCCGCCCGGACGCACCAGCGCGAACGCCTTGCGCAGGCAGTGGGTGCGCGCGCGGCCGTCGACCAGCGCCACATCGAAGGTGATGCCGAGCTCGGCCGGCGCGTCGACGTAGTGCCGCATGAGCTCGGGCTCGTCCTCGCCGCGCATGCACCAGGCCCGATGCGCCGCGGCGGTCTGCTTGTCGCCGGGACGGTGCTCGGGCTCGGGCGCGTGCTCGGGCGGCGGGCGGAGGAGCAGGGTGAAGCGCGGGTCGGTGATCGACTCGCGCACGCGCTGCCCCCACGCCGGATCGTGCTCCACCGAGCAGAGGCGCACGAGGCCCGGCAGCGCCTCGAGCCACGCACGGCTGCTGCCGCCGCTGCCCCACTCGACCATGTGGCGCGGATCGACCGCGTGGAGCACCGCACGGACCTGCGAGAATTCGATCGGGTGCATCCACACCGGCGACTCCGGCGGCCCGGCGAGCTCGATTGCGGGGGACACGAGGCCCAGGCGCTGGAGGATGTTGCCGCGGTAGGTCTGGTAGCGGCCGTCGTCGGTCTCGTCGGTCATGATGGGCGCGGGCGACCGTAGCCCAGTCAGGAAGATCGTCCCAGCCCAGGGTCAGCGCGCCGGACGCTGGGAGGACTCACGGAGCGCCGCAGCGAATCGCTTCAGTCCACACGAGCTGCTGCTGGCATGTGTAGCCGATGACCTCGGCGTGCCTGCTGGAAGCCTGAATCGGTACGTTCGGTCACTCCCCAAGAACGGCAACGCCAATGTCCGCAAGGCGCTAGAGAAGGACCTCCGGCGCCTCCGGAAATATGGGCCCGTGATGGCGATCGTCGATTGGGACGAGATCGCCAACCTCTGGAAGCACGCGCGCCCACGCCCACCAGGCTGCAAGCAGGGGATCGCCACCCGCTTTCGTGAAGACGCCCCTGGCGACTACGAGCTGGTGTTCCTCGAGCGCAACATCGAAACGCTCGTCGACTTTGCCTGCAAGAGCTTGGCGCTCGGCAAGGCCCCAAAGGCTCATGATGAGCGTGACGCAGTGCTCGCAAAGGCGAGCACTGCCGAGCCTTCGATTCGGCGCACGATTCGAGACGACTGCCCGAGCTTCGAGCGCATCGTCATCCGCGTGGCCAGGCACCTCCGCTCGACCTCGGGGTGAGCTCCACTTTCGCCCGCAACTCGCGCGGTCGCGGAGCCAGGCGCGGTCTCGTCGGGTCATGATCGCCCCTTGGCCCAATCGTACCGTCCCAAAACGGGACACCTTCTGAAATCTTAGAATTTCCTCGAACGGTTTTGTCAAACCAGTCCGCCTACGACGCTACAGGCAGGCAGGCCCCCATGCTCCACCCCAGACTCTCCCCCATGACCGCTCCGGCCATCGTTGCCGTGGTGGCCATCGCCTCCGTGTCCGCCACCGTCATCGCCGGCGGCAACGACGTTGCCTGCGAGGCGTCACCCGATCAGGCGGACGCCAATACCTGCGGTGACCTCCCCGAAGATGCCGACGAGCCCCTGCCGCTCCTCGATGAATTCGGCCTCGCAGTCTCGGGCGTCCAGGACCTCGCCTGTGACGCGGCCCCGAGTCTCCTGGACTTCATCGCCTGCGTGAAGCTGGCCGCCCCCTCCGCCAGCACCGAGCTCTACACGTTCCCCTCGGTGGCGCAGGCGCAGGAGTTCGCGTCGGTCGTGGAAGAGATGATGACCGACATGGACGATGGGGTGTTCGACTGCGATGCCACGGTCCCGAGCGGGCTCGACCAGCACTATCGGGTCGCGCTCCTCGCCTCGAACGGCCGTGAATTCTGCGTGCTCAGCGAATTCCTCGACGCCGATCTCGACGGCTACGCCGACCTCGGCTGGGGCACGTTCCTCTACGCCCCCGATGCGCGCAACGAGCTCGACCTCCAGGCGCCCCACACTCGCGTCGACCTCTACACCGAGCAGGAGGCCGTCGATCTGTTCGAGCGCAGCTACTCGCGCTCGGCCCTGATCGGCGGCGCCCACCGCTTCGCCAACGCTGCGGTGAGCATCTGCCAGGGGCACTTCACGAGCAGCGATGGCGACCCGTACTACGAGGCCGACCACGCCCACAACATCGACACGTTCTACGCCGCGGGCAAGGCGGTGGCCGCCTACTACGGCGCCGAGGACGTGGGCGGCGTCATCGACGTCTCCAACCTCGATCCCGACTTCCACGTGCTCCAGTTCCACGCCACCGGGGTCTCGAGCTGCGTGGACGAGCACGTGTTCATGAGCAACGGCGACGGTACCGCCGTGCAGGTGGGCCAGGGGGCCCAGCGCCTGGCCACGGCGCTCCGGAGCCAGAACCCGCAGTGGTCCATTCGGTACAGAGGCGACGGCTCCACCTGCAACCTCTACGGCCGGGACAACACGATGGCACGCTGGCTCAACGGCGTGCGCGACAACGGCGACAACGACATCGACAACCCGATCTGCAGCCACACCGGCAACCTCCCCGCGGTCTCGGCTCGCTTCGTCCACATCGAGCAGAAGCGCTGCCTCTCGGGCACCGCCTGTCGCTACGGCGATCCCGACTCGATCCGCACGGCCACGTTCTGGACGCAGGCCGTCACCAACGCCTTCGACGCGCCGACCTGCACCGACGGCCTCCAGAACGGCACCGAGCTCGGCATCGACTGCGGTGGCTCCTGCCCGCTGCCCTGCGGCGCCCCCACCTGCTCCGATGGGCTCCAAAACGGCACAGAGACCGGAATCGACTGTGGCGGCGGCTCCTGCCCCGCCTGCCCCACCTGCTCCGATGGGCTCCAAAACGGCAGCGAGACCGGCATCGACTGTGGCGGCGGCTCCTGCCCCGCCTGCCCCACCTGCTCCGACGGGCTCCAAAACGGCAGCGAGACCGGCATCGACTGTGGCGGCGGCTCCTGCCCCGCCTGCCCCACCTGCTCCGATGGGCTCCAAAACGGCAGCGAGACCGGCATCGACTGCGGCGGCGGCATCTGTCCGGCGTGTGCCTGTCTCGCGCCCGGCCAGGGCCTCGGGTGTACGCCCACTACGCCGTGCTGCAGCGGCGTGGGTCGCTGCAGCAAGGGCAAGGCGACCCAGCGCGTCTGCCTGTGAGGCGAGGAACGGGAGCGCGGTCTCGAGCCGGTTCTCCGGGCGGGGACTGACCTACGAGGACTACGCCAGCACCCCTGGCAGCGCGCCCGATCCATCGTCGAACCCGCCGAAGCTCGTCACGTCGACCCCGAACGCGTTGCACAGCGTCACCAGCAGCCGGTTGTGATTCTGCCCGGGGAACTGGTGGAATCGCCCCGTGTTCAGCACCCCGCCGCCGCCGCCGAGCAGCACGAACGGCATGTTCTCCATCGAATGCGTGTTGCCCACCGCGATCTCGCTGCCCCAGGCGATGATCGTGTTGTCGAGCAGCGTGCTGCCGTCGGGCTCGATGATCTGGTCCATCCGGGCCGCGAGATACGCCAGCTGCTCGGCGTACCACCTGTAGATCGCAGTGAGCTGATCCTGCGCCACGGTGTTGCTCGGCCCCTCGTGCGAGAGCGTGTGGTGACCGTCGGGGATTCCGAGGAACGGGTACGGAAAGCCGTCGTTCTCGCCGCGCCGGTACATGATGCTGGCGACGTTGGTCACCCCGCACGCGAACGACTCGGCGATGAGATCGAGCTGCTGGTGCGAGATCGCCTCGGTGTTGTCGAACGACTCGAGATCCACCGCGTCACCGAGCAATGGGGGCTCGCACGCGTAGGTGCTGCCGAACTGGTTCTGCATCTGCGCGATCGCGTCGAGGTGCGCCTCGATCTTGGTGCGATCGGTCTGCGAGACCTTGGGCAGGACCGCGTCGAGCTCGGGCTTGACCACGTCGATCACGGCGAGGCGCTCGGCCTTGAGCCGCGCCGCGGTCTCGGTGTCGACGCCCTGGTCGCCGAACACCCGCTCGAACATCGCGAACGGGTCGCGCTCGGGCGCGAGCGGCTGGTTGGCGTCGATGTAGCTCATGCGGCTGCCGGGGTGGCTGCCGCCGGTCTGCACCCCGAATTCGAGCGAGCGGAACGCGGTCTCGTTGCCGATCTGGGCCGCGATCGCCTGATCGACCGAGGCCGACGAGGCCCACCCATGCATGCCGCAGCACGGGTGGTTGAACTCGTCGCCCTCGAGCATCGGCGAGCCGGTCCAGAGGTACGCGGGCCCCACGGTGTGCGGGCCGCCCGGCGGGCCCGCGACCGCGATCCGCAGGCCGTCGATCACCACCATCCGATCCTGGAACGGCACGAGCGGCTCGAGGATCGTGGGCAGCACGAAGTCGGAGGTGGTGCCGGTGGGACGCCAGCGATCGTAGATCGCCCCATGCGGGTGATAGAACAACAGCAGCCGCTTGGGCGGCGCCTCGGCCCCGCCCGCGGCGCTCTCGAGCAGCGGCAGGAACGGCAGCGCGGCCGCCGAGACGCCGAGGCTCGCGAGCAGGTTTCGCCGGGTGAACGTGGGGCGGTACGCGTGTCGCATGGTCGTCCTCACGGGGCGCGGTAGCGGAAGGCGTCGGTCTGCACGAGCGCCAGCATCAGCTCGCGGACGTCGTAGTCGCTGTCGGCGAAGCTCTGCCGCAGGTCGTCCAGCGTGCACGCGTCGGCGGTGCTCTCGAGCCGCCCGAGCGAGTAGCGAAACCACTGCGTGGCCACGCAGTCGCGCACCTGCTGGCTGCCGGCGAGCCTCTGGGCCAGCTCCACCGCGCCGTCGAACTCGCCGGGCACGTCGGTGCCTACCACCTGCCCGGACTCGTCGACGGGCAGGCCGTTCTCGAGCTCGCGGAACGCCCCGATCGCGTCGTAGCCCTCGAACCCGAGCCCGATGCCGTTGATCATCGTGTGACAGCCGGCGCAGTACGGCTCGGCGGTCTGCTGCTCGAAGATCTCGCGCGTGGTCGCGCCGGGCTGCGGATCGGGCGGCGTGGCGTTGACGTCGGGCGGGGGCGGAGGCGGCGGCTGGCAGAGCAGCTCGGTGAGCACCACCACCCCGCGGTGGATCGGCGAGGTCTGGTTGTGGTGCGCGTGGGTGGCGAGGAACGACGCCTGCGTGAGCAGCCCGGCCCGCTGCGCCGGATCGAGCAGCACCGGCTCGTCGGGATCGTGCACGGTGGGCACGGGCAGGCCGTAGAGCGGAAACAGCGGCGCGTCGATGTAGGCCTCGTTCGAGGTCAGGAGCGTCTCGAGTCGCCCGTCGCCGTCGAGCACCACGTGACCCGCGAAGCGCCGGGTCTCCGCGACCATCGCTGCGCGCACGTCCTCGTCGAACAGCGGGTAGAGCGCGGGATCCTTGTCGAGCGCCGACAGCTTGTCGAGGTGCAGCCACTGCACGTGGAAGCTCTCGACCGTGCCGCGCGCGTGGGGATCGTCGAGCAGCCGCTCGGCGTGCGCACGCAGGCCCGCCGCGTCGCCGAGCTCGCCCGCCGCGGCTGCGTCGAGCAATGCATCGTCGGGCACCGAGCCCCACAGGAACAGTGCCAGCCGCGATGCGAGCTCGTACGGCTCGAGCGCGACCACATCGCCCGCCGTGGGCTCGGGCAGCCCGAATTCCAGCTGGTAGAGGAAGCTCGGCGATTGCAGCATCGCCTGGATCACGAGTCGCACGCGCGCCGCGTCGTCCTGGCCGAGCGCGAGCAACGTCTCGTAGCGTGCGAGCTCCTCGTCGGTGAGCGGGCGCCGATACGCGCGACGACCCACCGCGGCCACCCAGTCGCGCAGGCACGCGGGCTCGAGCGTAGGGTCGCACGGCACGATCGCTGCCAGGTCGAGCGATGCCGCGGTCGCCACGTCCTCGGCGACCGCACGGAACTGGTCGACCATGGTGGGCGAGACCGGAGCGGCGTAGTTGGCATCGAACGGCCCGAGCTTCTCGTCGCCGCCGAACGCCCCGACGTCGGCCTCCACTCCGAAGAGATCCCGCACCGCGTTGGCGTACTGCTCGCTCGTCAGCCGCCGCAGCGGCATGTGCCCCACCTCGATCGCCGCGGGGTCGCACTCGAGCTCGTCTCCGCCCGAGCCCGAGCCCGACTCGGCGTCGGCGTCGGTGTCATTCCCTCCGGTGGACTCGCCCGCGTCGCCGCCGTCGGCAAACCCGCTCACGCCCGAGTAGCAGCCCGCGACCAGCGCGAGCGCCATCGCTCCCCAACCTTGCCCGAGCGCTCGCATCCCTGCCCCCACCAGGGTAGTCCAGCAGCGAGCGGTTCTGTCTCACGAATTCTCAGTGAACCATCCAACGGATTCCACGCCCGCCATGGCAGCGAAGAGATCGATCTGTGAACCAACCCGGGGCTCGAGTCACCTACAGACCATGAGGCGATGGACCCGGCCCCTGTCACGCACGCTTCCCCTGACCGCGCTCCTCTGCGCCGCGGGCTGTCCCGGCGACGATTCCTCCCCCGACCCCACGGGGGCCGATCCCGACACCAGCGCGGGTCCGAGCGACCCCGACACCAGCGGCTCGCCGACGAGCAGCGACCCCGACACCACCACCTCCTCGCCGGACTCGAGCGACGGCCCCGACTCGACCTCGTCCGAGGACGATACCACCACCGGCGGGCCGCTCGTCGGCACGGTGCTGCCTTCGGAGTGCGTACCGGGGGCGTCCGAGACCCTCGTGGAGACGCTGCAGATCCCCGCGGACGGCACCGAGATCACCAGCATGCCGCTCGCCGCGGGCAGCTTCTATCGCGTGGAGGTGCTCGGCACCTACGTCTGGGGCGGGTGCGACCCCGGCGGCTGCCCGGGTGGAGGCGGCTGCGGCTATCAGCGCTTCGGTGACGCCGAGGTCCAGTCGGACGACTGCTGGGACACCGCATTCCACGGGCGTGGGTGGTCGGTCATCACGCTGCACGTCGACGATCAAGACCTCGACTGGCGCCGCTACGGCACCGATCTCCACCACTATGCGCGCGTGGTCGAGGGCGACGGCGCCGCGCGACGCTTTCAGATCTACGACTACTGCGAGGGCTGCTACCTCGACAACACGGGGCAGCTCGAGGTGCAGATCTGGGAGCTGCCCGACGACCCCCGCCAGTGGCCCAACGCGATGAGCTGCGCCAACTCCGACCAGTGGCTGGTGGACAACCACGAGCTGGTGGAGACCATGCGCCCGAAGGTGCTCGCGCTCAACTACGACAACAGCCACGACAACGCGCACATGCTCGCCCTGGCCAACGGCTCGATCGCGGCGATGAGCGACGGCTCGCGCTACCACGGCTGGGACCCCGCCTCCACCGCCGCGCCCGCGCTGCAGTACGAGGTGGCGCTCGACGTCGATCTGCGCGACGGCACCGCCAACCCCAACGGCGCCGAGTACCCGCACGAGGACCCCGTGGAGGGCGGCGTGGCGCTCGACTACGGCCGCTTGTTCACCGAGGACTACGCGCCCAACTTCGGCGTGCTCGACCCCGACGACGACACCCGCTACCTGACGCTGTGCGAGATGCTCGACCGCGGCATGGTGCACGAGGTGTGGCTGCAGGCCTTCCCGTCCGGAAACCCCAACTGCGGCGCGGGGCTGCCGTCGTGCGGCCTCGAGGTGGTCGAGGTCAAGCCGCGCTACGACGACGACCGCGTGCGCACCGACCTCGACGGCAACCCTGGGTTTACCCGCGACGACCTCGGCCGCTGCGCGGGCAACGGGTGCATGGACCAGGAAGACCTCGACACGCTCCCGGAGTCCTGCTCGAGGAGCGTACGCATCGCCTACATCGACAGCACCCGCGGCCCCAATTGCCTCACCCATAGCCTCAGCCACGGCTTCGAGGGCACCGGGACCGCGCGCTACGACGGGTTCACGCCGTACGTCCCGTACCTCCAGCAGTACTTCCCCAATTTCGCCGGCTTCGACCTCGACGACCGCTTCGGCGTGCCCTACGACAGCTGGTATGGGCTGTGCAGCTCCGAGAACGATCCCAACTGCGTCGACCAGATCACGTACCCCACGGACACCTCTGCGGAGTGGACCGAAGAGAACACGATGACCGGCGTGATGCTGAGCTCCGGGAGCATCACCGACTACGATCCCATCTGCGGCAACATGCACCACCCCCCCAACGCCAGCGACGACTACGACTGGCACAACTCCGCGACGATCATGACCTCGTGCACGAGCTACCGCACGGGTAACGCGCCCGACGGCACCGATCTCACGGCGGCCTACGACACGACGGTGCTGACCGGGCTCGGCTACGACACCACCTACCACAACGACTGCGAGGGCCCGTGGAACGTGTGGTGGCGGCAGAACTTCCCCGGCCACGGCAACGCCGCGTGGGACGAGGACGGCTATCGCATGCTGAGCTGGTGGCCGTTCCTGTTCTACTGAGAGACCGACCACCGCGGACGACTCAACAGGCGACGCACAACCCTACGGGATCCACGTTGGGGGGCAGCGGCGTAGGCCCTACTTCGACGCACTCCTCTACGGCCTCCACGCTGTCGCAGCATAGCGCCAGGTTGTCGCCGTACGCCGCGAACATCCCGTGGATCACCTTCAACCCCAGCAGCCCGTCGATCCTCTCGAGCACCGGGTTGATCTGAATCAGGACGTTGCCACCGACCGGGTTTCCTTCCTCGTCGGTCCCCATGCCTTCGAGGCGCTCGAGGCGGTGGAACCCATCGAGCCGCTGCAGGCTCGCGTTCTCTCGTACGATCACGCTGCCCTGCATCACGACCACGTTCGGCAGCCCGTCGAAGGCTTCGATCGCGTCGTTCTGGCTGAACACGAAGTCCGTACCGATCTCGCTGAGGCTCCACAGCCCGCCGACGTCGACGAGCTGATCGTTGTCGAAGATCGTGACGTCGGCCCCCACGTGCTCCACGCACGCCATGAAGTCGAGGTCGGTCAGCTCGGTCCCGTGGATGCGGAGCGCCCCCTCCACCCGCACCACGCCCTCGAGGATCGACGGATCGTCGCCGCCCTCCTCGATGACGACGGTTCCCTGGATGACCGCAGCGGCCCCCGAGCAATCGACGGGTGGGGGCGGCGGCACCACCTGCGGGTCCTCGCACGGGTCGAGCATCGACCCGCTCTCGCTCGTGCCCTGCGACGTCGTGCCGAGCCCTCCGCTCGCGCTCTCGTCCAGCGACATCGCGCTGGCCCCCTCGCTCGTCGCCGCCCCCGTTCCCGTCCCACTGCCATCGCCGTTGCCCACCGACTTGGGAACCACGCAGCCGCCGAGGATCGGCAGCGCGAGCAGCAGCAGCGAAGGGCACGGGAGACCACGCGTCGAGCTCATGGCCCTGCTATTCTCCGGGGACGGGTCGGATCCGTCACGGTGCTCCACGTGGGAGGAGAACGGTAGGAGCATGACGGAGACCGTGCGCACCTATCCGGTGAGCACCCCCATCAGCGCCAGCTCGATCTGCCGCCGCTCGAGGCTGCAATCCACGATCTCCACCACCACCTTGTCCCCCACCTTGAGCTCGCGCTTGCTCTTGCTCCCGACGAGCCGCGCCCCGAGCTCGTCGAGCTCCCAGCGCTCCCGTAGCTCGCGCTCGAGCCGGGCGCGCTTGACCATGCCATCCACCGGAGGAGCGTCGAGCGTGATGTAGAGGCCGCCCGCGGACAGCCCCGAGATCTTGCCCTCGAAGCGATCACCGATCCGGTCGCGCATGAACGCCGCGGAGAACAGCGCCTTGGCGTCGCGCTCGGCCTGCACGGTGGCACGCTCGCGATCGTTGGCGCGCTCGGACTGCTCGCGGCTCTGCCGGACCGGCGGCATCTTGGGGGCCGGCAAGGGGCCGCACATGCCGTTGCGCCGGTGCAGCCACGCCTTGAGCACGCGGTGGTTGATGAGGTCGGGGTAGCGCCGGATCGGGCTCGTGAAGTGCAGGTACGCCTGGCTCGCGAGCGCGAAGTGGCCGATGTTATGGGTCGAGTACTCGGCCTGCGCGAGCGTGCGCAGGCACAGCTGATGGAGCGCATCCCGACGCGGGTGGTCGGCGATCTTGCGCAGGAACCCGCGAAAGCCCTTGGGCGTGCGCAGCCGCTCGGGATCCACCTGCACCCCGAGCAGCCCCGCCACGGCCACGTAGCGCTCGATCCGCTCCTCCTCGGGCCCGTCGTGCACGCGGTACACCACCGGCAGCCGGTGCCGCACGGCCAGCCGCGCCACGCCCTCGTTGGCGGCGATCATCAGCTCCTCGATGAGGTTGTAGGCGCGCGTCATCTCGGGCGTGGCGCGCGAGGCCACCACGTCGCGGATGCGGCTCTTGTCGTCCTCGTCGAGCAGCACCTTGATCTCGGGCAGGTCGAGCTCGATCGCGCCCCGCCGCCGCCGCGCCCGCTGCAGGCGATCGGCGGCCTCGCGCAGCACCGCGATCCGCTCGCGCACCACCGGGGGCTGGTGCGCGTGCCCGGACAGATCATCGGCCACCTGCGCGTAGGTGAGCCGCGCCTTGCTGTGGATCACGGCCGCCCTGACCTCGGCCTCGCTCACCTTGCCGTCCTCGTGGAGCTCGAACGTGACCACCATCGCCAGCCGGTCCTTCTTGGGCACCAGCGAGCAGATGTTGGACGAGAGCTGCTCGGCCAGCATCGACACCGCGCGATCGGGCAGGTAGCAGGTGAAGCAGCGCAGCACGGCCTCGTCGTCGAACACCATGCCCTCGCGCACGTAGTGGGACACATCGGCCACCGCCACGTGCACCCGCATGGGCGCGCGCCGCAGCGTGCGACCCAGCACCTCCACGCACACCGCATCGTCGAAGTCGCGGGCGTCGGGCGGGTCGATGGTCATGAAGTCGAGCTCGCGCATGTCCTCGCGGTTCTCGTGCTCGCGCCGGTGCACGCGGGTGGGCACCTTGGTGGCCGCGGCGAGCACCGCGGGCGGCAGCAGCGGATCGATGCCGTGCTCGATGAGGATCTTGGCCTCCTCGGTGGCGATCGTGCCGGGCTGGCCCAGCGCCTTCTCGACCTGCACGCTGAGGTCGTCGCCCCACGGGCCCGGGTAGTCGACCACGCGGGCCACCACGACCTGCCCCGGCTCACCCTGCGCCGGCTCGCCCACCACGTCGGCCCGGCCGAGCACGCGCGGGTCGTCGGGCTCCACCACCCACTGCTTGCCTTGCCGCCGCAGGATCCCGGTGATGCGGGTGCGCGCGCGTCGGGTCACCGAGCGCACGATCCCCTCGGCCCCGCGCTGGCCGGGCCACCAGGCGACCACGGCCTCGTCGCCGTCCATCGCACCCCCGCGGCTGGGCGGCGGGATGAAGATCGAGCCCTCGCCGTCGAGCCGCTCGCCGAACGCAAAGCCGGCAGGGTTGACCATGATGCGGGCGCTCGCCACCCGCGGCGCGCCATCACCTGCCGTGGCGGCCTCGGGCACCGGCGCTCGCTGGGCGCCGCGATCGCGCCTGGCGGGCCACGCCAGCGCATCGCCGGCGGCGGCGGGAGGCCCCGGAGGCCACGCCAGGGGCTCGCCTTCGGGGCTCGCGCCCTTGCGGGCCTCGGTCTGCGCGTGCTTGCGTGCGGGCGCCGAGGCTCGCTCGCCCTCCGCCGCCGCGCCTCGCTTCGTCGGCGCCGGCACGCGCTCGCCTTCGGCCGCCGTGCCCTTCCGATGCGGCTTGCGCTCGGCCACGGGCTCGGCGTCCTCCGGGCGCCGACGCTTGCGTCGAGCCCGGTGGGAAGAAGTACGGCCTTGCTCCTTGGCGCGGTTGCGGCTCATCGGCGGGCACCCTGGCACGGCCGCCCGGCCACGTCCACCGCACCTCCGGGTGCTCCTTTGGCGGCCCCTCGCGGTCGTCGCCCGTCGGCGCCGATGGCCTTGCTCGGCCGCGCGCGCGGCCTAACGCAGCCCTCGCAGGTAGCCGTCGTCGCAGCCGACCACCAGCGTCCCGCCCGGCGAGATCGCCACCTCGCCGTCGAGCTGGCCCGGCATCTCGAGACGCCAGTACACGTGGCCGTCGAGATCGAGCGCGTAGAGCCGCTCGTCGCGACCGCCCACGAAGATCCGCCCGGCGGGGTCGATGACGGCCGCAGCATGGATGGGCGACTCGGTGGGCAGCCGCCATCGCACGCCGCCGTCGGGCTCCACCGCATAGAGCGTGCCGTCGTAGGAGCCGACCACGACGACGCCATCGGAGCCCACCGCCGGCCTCGCCCGCACCGGTGCACGGATGCTCGAGCGCCAGCGCAGCGTACCCGCGGGAGTGATCGCGTGCAGGCCTCCTTGATCGGCGCCCACGTAGATCGTGCCGTCGCGCCCGAGCACCGGCGAGCCGTCGACGTCGGACCCGAGCTCCAGCGACCAGCGCTGCGCACCGTCGTGATCGAGGGCGACCACGCGGCGGCCGTAGCTGCCGAACACCACCAGCTCCTCGGTCACCAGCGGCGTGGTCATCACGTGGGCGCGCCGGCCCTCGCTCGCGGGCGGGTAGTGCCAGCGAATCTCGCCCTCGGGGCTCACCCGGTAGAGCCCGTCGGCGCCCGCGTAGAGGTCGCCGTCGGGGCCCAGGGAGGGCCCGCCGTCCACGTCGCAGCGCACGCCCTCGGGGCCCGGGGCGCGCGGTGGCTCACACTCTCCGAGGCGGCGGGTCCACGCGATGGTGCCCGCCACCGGGTCCACGGCACGCAGTCGATCGTCGTCGGCCCCGAAGTAGAGCCACCCGCGGGCATCGACCACCGCGGTCGACCAGATGATCCCGTCGACCCACAGATCGAGGACCACCCGACCCGCCTCGGGCCCCTCGACGACCACGCCCACGAACCGTCCCGCGTGGGTGCCGACGTAGGCCACCACCCGGCCATCGGGCTCGACCCGCAGCGTGGGCCGGGCGTAGATCACCGAGCCGAGGTCCACGGACCATTGTTCGCGAGGGGCCTTGGTGGGGCCGAGCCCAGCCTCGCGCACCTCGGTGGCATGGCCGTCGGGCATGGCGGTGGGGACGGCGGCGGCGCGGGCGGGGGCCACGGCGAGGGCCTTGCAGCGGCCGGCGCGACAGCGGCCGCCCTCGCCACACTCGGCGTCGGTCCGACACTCGCCTTGCGCCGTATCCGCTTCCGGATGGCACGCCCAGGGCCCTCCAAGGGCGAAGAAACCCGCCACACCCCATGCCTGGCGCAAAGCCCGGCGTCGAAAGAGCCTCGTCACTTGCTTTGACATCGCAAAATGTAGGTGGTAGGGGTACGAGAAGCCTGCATCGGCGGGTTCACAAAGAGAACGCCTGTATTTTCAGGGTGTTGGAGCGTCCGACGCCGCTCTTGTCGCCCAACGTGGCGCACGTCGCGCAAACACGTCGCACGTCGCTCAAAAAGTCCCGTCATCTCAGGTACCGACCATGGCCGCAGCCGAGCCGCTTCGCGAAGAGCCCGCTTCCGTCGAGGAGATCTACTACCGCAAAGGCGACATCGACTTTTGCTTCCTCCTCAATCGACGGCACCACAACCTTCGCGTCTTCGATTATAGGGTAGGCAACTATCAGCAAAAGCGCGACTTCTTCGACCGCATCGCGCGCTCGGAGGGGCTGCGCAAGGTGTTCACCGTGGTCGAGAAGCAGGACTCCAAGAGCTGGCGCTCGGTGGGGTTCTCCCGCGAAGGGGCGATCCCCGGGTACTTCCGCACGGCCGACGCGTACATCATGAGCCGGGTGTACACCGAGGATGGCGACCCCATCCAGGGCGGGGCGCCCAAGCTCTCGGGCCCCACCACCGCGAGCAAGGACAAGGACAAGAACGGTGAGGCCACCAAGCCTCGGGGCCTGTCCTTCGACCTCGTCCGCGACGCGGCGCGGCTCGATGGGGCCGCGCAGCGCTACGGCGTGGATGCGCTCTACGCTCCGTTCCGCCGCGGCCTGTTCCACCCCGATCTCGGCCTGCACGGCAAGCTCGGCAAGCGAGAGCTGTGGCTCGGGGCCGAGACCGACAGCTCGTTCGGCCACGCCAAGGTCGACATCCTCACCCCGCCCGAGAAGGAAGCCGAGCTCGCGCCGCTGCGGTTCTGCCTGCGCACGCTCCTCGACGAGCTGCGCAAGATCGACACCGCCAGCGTGTTCTCGCTGTGTGCCATCGATATTCCGCTGGTCAACCAGGTCTACGCCGATCTGGGGTTCAAGGTCACCGCGCGGCTGACCGACCACCTGACCCGCGGCGAGGAATTCGTGGGCGCACAGCTCTGGCACCGGCGGCTCTCCAACGCCACCACGCCGCGGCTGCCCTCGTTCATCTGAGCTTGGCCCGGACGCGGGCGAGGTTGTTGCGGAACAGCGCCGGATCGCCACGCCATGCTCGAGGATCGGTGGCCATGCCGCCCCACTCGAGGTGCTAACCTCCAAAGCCGAGGCGAGCATGCGAATCACCAGCAAGGGCTCGGTCCCCATCCCACCAGAGATCCAGGAGCAGCTGGGTCTGCACCCCGACACCGAGGTCCAGCTCGCCGTCGAGGGCAATTCACTGCGAATCACCAAGGTCCCTGACGAGGCCGAGACTCGCGGCAGCGCGGTGATCCGCCGGCTTCGTGGTCGCGCCGCCGGGGCACCGTCCACGGACGAGATCATGGCCATGACGCGAGGCGACGAATGAGCACGATCCTCGTCGATAGCAACGTGATCCTCGATGTTGCCACGGAGGATCCCCAGTGGTTCGGGTGGTCCACCGCGTCGCTCCAAGCAGCGGCGGACTCGTCCACACTCGTCATCAATCCGCTCGTATATGCGGAAGTCTCGGTGGGCTTTCCCGACAATGACGTCCTCGACGACGCCCTTCCCGAGGCCATGTTTCGCCGAGAGGCACTTCCGTATGAAGCTGCGTTTCTGGCCGGTAAGTGCTTCCTCGACTACAAACGCCGCGGAGGCGTGCGGCGCTCCCCGCTACCCGATTTCTACATCGGAGCCCACGCGGCAGTGGCTGGCCACATGCTGTTGACGCGAGACGCACGACGCTACCGCACCTACTTTCCTTCCGTTCGCCTCATCTCGCCGTGATCACGCCGGCTCGCCGATCGTGGCCGCGAGGGCCGATCAAGCGCCGGCGGCCGCACAGCCGCAGCGGGACGGCGCAGTCGAGGCTGAGCTCACTGGATGCGTCGTATACCAGGACGGGCGTTCACTCGAGCTTCGCGCGCACCCGGGCGAGGTTGTTGCGGAACAGCGCCTGCTTGGGCTGCAGCTCGCTCGCTCGCCCGAACTGGGTCGCGGCCTCGGCGAGCTCGCCCTGCTGCTCGAGCACGATCCCGAGGTTGTTGTGGGCCTCGGCCGAGACCTCGTCGAGCTCGATCGCGCGGCGGTAGCTCGCGATCGCCCCCTCGTCGTCGCCCTGCTTGCGGAGCGCATTGGCGAGGGTGAGGTGCGGACGCGCCTGGTCGGGCGCCACCGCGGTCGCATGCCGCAGCAGCGCCACCGCCCGCGCCGGCTTGCTCGCGGCCAGGAGCACGATCCCGAGCTCCACGTTGGCCTGCACGTGATCGGGATCGATCCGCAGCGCCTGCTCGTACGCCGCCGTAGCCCCTGCGGCATCGCCCATCAGCTGCCGGAACGCCCCGAGGTTGGCGGCCGCGTCGGCATCCTTCGGATCGCGACGCAGCGCGGCTTCGAGGATCGCAGCCTGCCCCGCCAGCCAGTGCCGGCGGAAGTCCTGGTCGAGCGCCGGCAGGTCCTTGGGATCGTCGGGCTCGACCTCGAGGATGAGCTCGGCCATCTCGTCGGTGGACGAGGGTCCGTAGGTCACGTGCTTCGGCGGCGACGTGGGGTTGTGCGGGTTTTGGGCCGAGTTGTCGAAGCTCCAGTCCATGTGGATCGTGCTGCCCTTGGGCAGCCGCACCGGGCGGACGAAGCGATACTGGTCCTGCCAGTCGAAGTCCCAGTCGTCGATGGTCACGAGCCGCCGCTCGGCGCCGTCGGGCAGCGTGGCCCAGGCGTCGATGCGCTTGCCGAGGTAGTGCGCGTGCGGGTAGATGCTGCGCACGGCGAGGTCGGCCGGCACGGTGTACTCGTCGCGGACGTGCACGTTCGCGGCCCCGGCCGGCAGGTCGATGTCGCCGCTCGCGAGCTCCATCGAGAGCGCCGGCTGGGTGGGTGGGCGCGACGAGAAGTAGAGGCCCAGGCGGGCGGTGACGGCCTCGGGCTTGCCCGAGGGCCGCAGGTGCAGCTGCAGCACGAGATCGGAGCCGCCATGCAGCCGCCACGCCCTCGCCTCGGAGCCGGGGTCGAGCCGCTTGCCCGGGGTCCAGCCGATGAAGCGCCCGTCGGGCATGCCCGCGCCCGCGAACACCATGCCGTCGAACCCGGGCTCGGGGTCGCTCGCGTCGAGCTGCCGCACGCTGCCCGAGAGGTCGACCCGCAGCACGCCGTGGTGCACCACCTTGGGGTCGGCGGGCACGATCTCGATCGCGCGCACGAACCGGAGCGGCGGCTCGGCCGGCACGGGGATCACGAAGTTGCGGTACACGTCGGCGCCGTCGGCCGGCAGCTCGAACGGCGCGCCCGTCTCGAGCACGAGATCGGGCTTGCCGAGCTGCCAGCCGTCGGGCGCGACCGGTGGCGCGGGGGCCCGCGCGAGCTCGCCGGCCGCGGTCCCCTGCTCTACCCAGCGGGCCAGCGTGCCGCGCTCCACCTCGGACAGCCGCCGTGCGCCCTCGAGCTCCGGGCCGCGCCCCTCCACGGGCAGCCACGGCGGCATGAAGCCGCTCTTGGTCACCTCGGCGATCTGCTCGGCGTGATCGCGGACGTCGTCGTACCCCTCGAACGCGAACGGGGCCGAGCCGCGCGCATGGTGGCACGGGGTGCAGTGCGCGTAGACGAGGGGGGCCACGTGCTCGGCGAACGTGGGCACCTCGGGGATCGTGGGCGCGGGCACCTCGGTCTTCTCGGCCCCACCCTGCCCCTCGCGCCCGGCGTGCGTGGGCGGGTCGGGGGTGCAGGCCAAGGGCAGCAGCACGAGCGCGAGCCACCACCGAGGAGCGCGTCTCATCGGAGGTCCGAGATGTAGCATCCGATCGCGGGGCCTCCCGCCGGCGCGGGCGTACGACCCTCCAGCACCGCGTCGACGGCATCGCGCAGCTCGTGGGCCGCGGCTGCGGCCCGCAGCTTGCCGAATTCCACGGCGCGATCGTCGATGCGCCCGTGGTAGGCCGGTGCGCCGGCGTGGGGCTCGAACACCGCCGCCTCGGGGGTCACGCGCACACCGGCCCGCGCCACCAGCTGGTGCTCCGGGTCGCGCACGGTCGGCAAGGTCAGCGCATGCTCGGCCTGGTGGGCAGCGATCGCGGCCGGGCCGTCGTCGGGATCGGGATACACCAGCCACGCGACTGCTCCGCGCGCACGCCAGGCCTCGGCCAGCGCACGGATGGTGGGGGCGTAGCGATTGGAGATCGGGCAGTGGGTCGACACGAACAAGAGCACCGTCGCAGGCGCCTCGGCGGCGAGCGGATCGACCGGGCTGCCGTCGAGGCCCATGACCGCGGCCGCGGCCCGAGCCGCCGGCTCGACGGGCTCCCGGGTCACCGGCTCGCGTGGCCCATCCGGGCCTTCACCAGGCTCGGTGGGGACCCGCTCGCCGCACGCCGCGACGACGGCCGAGAGCCCGAGGCCGCCGATCGCTGTGCACCACCACCACCGCATGCCCCACGGAGCGTAGCGCCGCCTACCCACGCTCGCCGCGCTCTCGTCTCATGCGCTTCGCGCATTACGCGCATGAAGACGGCACGAGCGCCACCTGTCGGGCGTGCCATGGGGCAGCCGGGTTTATGATCTGGAGCGTCGCATGACCGATCCCCAAGCCAGACGTGACGACTCGGCGTCGCGACCTGCGCTCCGGCCGCGGGCTCGCCTGCGGGTGGTGCATCCCCTCGAGCTGCGCTGGGTGCTCGAGCTCGGGCGGGGAACGGCGGAGCTGGGGCGGGTCGCCGGTGAGGGCGGGCAGCCCGTCCTTCCGCATGGCACGGTGTCTCGCCGGCACTTCGAGGTGCGATGGGACGCGGGGCTCCGGCGCCATCTGGGCCGCGATCTGGGCAGCCACAACGGCTCGCGCGTGAACGGCTACGACCTCGGGCCGACCACCGCGGCGCTCGACGACGGCTGCGTGATCCAGCTCGGCGACGTGAGCCTGGTGTACGAGGAGATCCCGGCCGGTGCCTCGGCATCGCCAGGGCGGGCCGACCCGACGATCCCCGGAGACTCGCCTGCGATCGAAGCGCTGGTGCGGGCCATCGAGCGCGCAGCGCCCGAGCCCTCGCCGGTGCTGCTCGTGGGCGAGCCCGGCACGGGCAAGGAGCACATCGCCCGCGAGCTCCACCGCCGCAGCGATCGCGAAGGATCGCTCTTGACGATCGATTGCACGACCGTCGATCCGCAGGCCCTGGAGCTGCGGCTCTTGGGCCGCCACGAGCAGGCGGGCGGTGACCCGTCGGGCGTGTTCCACACGGAACGGGGCTGCACCCTGTTCCTCGACCGGGTCGACGCGCTGCCGCTGCCGCTGCAGGCCAAGCTGCTGCACGCGCTGCAGGCCGGGGAGGCGGGCGGGCAGACGAACGTGCGGCTCGTGGCCGCGACCCGCCTCGCGCTGCAAGAGCGCGTGGCCTCGGGCAGCTTTCGCCGCGACCTCCACGCCTGGCTCGCCCGTGGGGAGCTGCGGGTGCCGGCGCTCCGCGAGCGTCGGGGCGACCTCATGCCATGGCTCGAGCGACTGCACACCTCGTGGCTCGAGCAGCGACCCGACCACCCGGTGGAGACGCTCGCGCTCACGCCCGAGTCCGCGGAGCGCCTCTTGCTGCACACGTGGCCCGGCAACCTGCACGAGCTCGGGCGCCTGGTCCACGAGCTGGCGTCCGACCTCGAGCTGCCGCGACCGATCCCGCTCGAGCGGCTGCCCGGGTGGATCCTCGGGGCGACCCCAGATCTGCCCACGCAGCCCGTGCAGGGCCCCCCAGCTCCACGCCCGTTCCGGCGTGGATGACCGGGTGGATGGATGGATGGGCCACCGCTGCGTGGAGCCAACGTACGAAACGCGTGGCCGGCGGCGCGAGCTTGCGAAAATGGTGTACCGGCTTACTCCTCGCACGCCGTTGATCCTCGGATTTTTGGCGCGGAGCTTTTCAAGCGAAGCGAGTTTAGGTAATAGGTCGGCCTCTGCGGGGCCGCGAAGGACCCGCGACCACCCCACGAGAAGACGTCATGAAGATCGCAAACATCCTGCTTCTGTCCGCTTCCATCGCTGCGCTGGCTGCCTGTGGCAAGACCCAGACCGACACCGCCAACCCCGGTGACGGCGCTGCGCCGGCCACCGAGGAGCCCGCTGCCGAGGAGCCCGCTGCCGAGGAGCCCGCTGCCGAGGAGCCCGCCGCCGAGGAGCCCGCCGCCGAAGAGGCTGCGGAGTAGCCCAAGGCGCTCGTAAGGCCTTTACGGCCAAGGACGAAGGGCGTGCCCGCCTCGTGCGGCACGCCCTTCGGCTGTTCGAAGCGAGCACGGCCCGCGGCTACGCGCGACGGCGGCGACGGGCGGCGAGACCCAAGACGCCGAGCAGCCACCACGCGGCGTCTTCGCGGGGCGTGGTCGAGGCGCGACAGGCACAGCCACCGGCCGCGTCATCCGCTCCGTACGTGCCGGGCAAGGCCGGGTCGACGTCGTCGGCTGGACCGTCGGTGGCCTGGCCCGACTCCTCGGAGCCGGCCGCGGTGTCGTCGGGCGGAGGCGGATCGATCCCCGTCTCCTCGGCGGGCACGCCCGTGCTGTCGCCCTCGGCTCCGGTGGTGAGCGACGGCGGCTCGCCCGAGCTGCCCTCCTCGGCCCCGCTGGTGGCCGGCTCGCCCGTGGTGGTCTCCTCGCCGGGCAGCGGCTGCACGCACGCGCCCTCGCCCTGCTGCAAGATGATGTCGTCGCCGTAGTAGAAGCGCAGGATTCCGACGTAGTCGTAGCCGTTGTCGTCCTCGAGGCAGCGCGCGCCCCACTGCCCCATGCAGCCGCGGTTCTGGCCGTAGCCGGGGGGGCCCACGTAGCCGAGCTCGGTCTGCTCGACCTCCGTGCCGGACTTTCCCTCGTTGTACGTGATCCAGTGCTCGGTGGTCCCGGTCACGCCCACGCACGCCGGCGGCGCGGTGTTGTTGTCGCCGGCCACGTAGAAGCCGTACGTCAGCATGTTGTCGTACATGAGGTAGACGCCGCTCGTCTCCTCGACCGCCTGGTAGTGGATCGCCGACGGCGTGGCCCCGCAGCCGTACACCTGGCAGCCCTGGCCGTCGCAGATCGAGCCCGAGGTCTCGATGTTGTAGTAGGCGACCGAGCGCGCGGCGATGGCCTGGGCCTTGAGCGCCTCGAGGTTGGCCCCGCCGTTCTCGCACTGGATCACGTGCGGCAGGTAGTCGCCCTCCATGTCGAGCAGGCCCTGGCCATCGACCTGGATCTCGCAGTGGGCTCCATCGAGGGGCGCAGACACCTTGGAGACCCTCGGCGGGGCCGTGAGCGGCAGCTCGGCGTCGCGGGGCGCTATGCCGGGGCCCCGGTCGCGCTCGAGCTCGACGTCACAGGCTGCGGCCGCCGCGAGCATGCCGAGGATCGCGAGGCCATGCAGGCCTCGCGAGCACAGGCGCGTGGCCGAGCCGCGGCCGCGTTCGTCGATCGTGTGTCCCTCGCCCGTCCATCGTCGCCGCGGCTCGCTGTCGATCATCCCACCCTCGCGATCCAGGGTAGGTGTGGGGCTCACAGGCCGCAACTACTTTCGCGAAGCAATTCACGCCGTTGGACCGAGCCGTAGGTCGGCTCACCTCGGGTGCGCGCGGGGACGGGTCGTCGATTCGGTGAACCAAGGCCGATGTCGCGGCACCAAGTGGCTACGCGACCGAATTCGCGTGCATGGTGGCGCACCGCTTCGGCGTCAGCCGGCCTCGAGATCCGCCCGGCGCAGCGCCACCAGCCAGCGCTCGAGCGCGGCCACGGCGTCGTCCTGCGGCTCCTCGGGCAGTGGTGACGCGTCGCGGGTCTCGTCGAGCAGCGCAAACACGCGATCGAGCGACGGCGCCACGCGCTCGACCAGATCGGGCCCGAGCGCCTGGCGCTCGGCCTGCTGCTTGGCCTGGATCAGCGCCGGGACGATGTCGAAGCCGTAGAGGGCGTAGAGCACCGAGAGATCGGGCTCGCACTCGCCGACGCGCAAGAGATGCACGCCGGTGAGCGCGGTGCGGAGCACGTAGAGCACCTTCTTGGCCGAGGGGGCCTCGGCCTCCATCACCGCCTTGCGCTGCGACCAGGCGAAGCCGCGATAGTGGTGGTGGTACTTGCGGCTGAGACACTGCCGGGCGAGACGGGCAAGCTCCGGCAGCCACGGCGAGGTGCGGAGCGGCGCGCGGGCACACACGCGCTCGAGCATGTTGCCGTCGCCACGCAGCAGCCCCCGCACCGCCACCGCGAGCTCGTTGGAGGTGTAGTCGATCTCGACGCCCTCGATCACCTCGAGCCGGTTGCTGGTGGCGGTCGGCGTCGAGAGCCCGAGCAAGTGCTCGGTGCGCTCGAGGTGGATCGCCTTGAGGTCGAGGTCGCTGTCGGGCGACGGGAACCCGTAGGCGTGTGCGCCCGAGAGGTGCACCACGACGTGCCGGCGTACGCGGTCTTCCTCGGCGAGCACGCGCTCGGCCACCTCGTGCTGGTGGGGATCGGTGATGGTGGTCATGGCTCGGGCTCGTGATCCTCGGTGAGAGTGGGCGGCTCGTCGGGCTCGGGTGGCAGGGGCTCGGGCGCGTCGCGGCCGAACGGGCCGGGATCTTGGCGCAGCCACCGTCGGGCGGCTTCCTGTCGTAGCTCGCGGAGCAGCGCGTCGGCGGCCGCGTAGTCGGGCTCGGGGGGCAAGGGCGAGCCCTCGCGTGCGCGATCGAGGCCGGTGGCGACCTCCTCGGTCCAGGCGAGCGCCTGCCGCAGCGGGACCTCGCCGACCTTGATCGCGCGCAGCCGATCGCGCAGCTCCCCGTGGGTCTCGATGAGCGGCTCGCCGGTGGCGAGCCAGTGCACGGCCCCGCTCACGATCCGCAGCAGGTTGTATGCGTTCTTGGGCCGCAGCTCGCGGGGCAGCTCGAGCTCGAGGTGGGCCCGCCCGGCGAGCTCCGCGAGGCCCACGAACGAGTTCGCGGTGAGCAGGCCTTGGTCGTAGAGCGAGCGATAGAGCTGCTTGAGGTAGTCGCGGGCGCGCGCGCGATCGGGACGAGCCTCGCCCGCGGGGGTGTGCGCGACCAGCCGATCGGCGACCTCGTCGAGCGAGAGCCCCGGCTCGGCGCGCAGCCAGTCGAGCACCTGCCCGCGGTGCTCGGCCAGCCGCAGCGACTGTCGCAGCCGCTTGGCCTGCGCGAGCGCGTAGCGGCCGAACGAGCCGTAGATCGCCTGCGACACGAAGGTCGCACGCGCGTCGAGCAGCTGCTGCCCGAGCGGGTCGAGCACCCGCACCTGCGGCACGAACAGCATCTCGAGCGTGTTGGGGTCGGCCCGCAGCGCCTGGCGGATCGTACGCTCGACCTCCCACCACGTGGCACTACCGTCGGCGCTCACCAGCACCGCCGGCGGCGTGGCCAGGCCCTCGCGCCAGCCGAACGGCAGGAGGAAGATGCCGCGCGTGTCGTGATCGGAGCCCTCCTCGGCGAGGCCCCACGCGCGCGAGCCCACGGTGGCCTCGAGCAAGGCGCAGGGCAAGAGCGCCGCCTCGTCGCGGGCGCGGGCGACCGCGAAGCGGACCTGGCCGGCGTGGGCGGGGCGTAGCTCGTGGCGCGCGTAGACGTGCTCGCCGCGACCGACGACGCGCACGCGCAGGTGAGCCTCGGGGAGGTGGGCAACCACGGTACCGACGGAGCCCTTGGGGATCGGGCGGGTGCCCGGCTCGTCGAGGGTGCGCTCGACGGTGGTGGTGACCTGGGTGCCGTGGGGCAGCGGGACCTTGGCGGGGTCCATGCCGCGCAGGCCCTCGATGTGGACGGAGTCGGTCATGAGCGATCAGAGCACGGTGCAGACGCCCACGTCCTCCAGCCCCGCGGGCGCCCGACCGTCGTCGTACCACGGCTCGCAGACCTGCCCCCCCGGCGCCCCGGTGCACTGCATGTCGCCGGCCGGATCGGCGACGTCGCAGATCTCGGTACAGCAGCCGGCGGCACCCTCGCAGGCCTCGCCGGGCGGCACCATCGAGGAATCCAGGCAGACGAGCCCCGGCACGCATGCGTTGATGAACTCGCAAGGAGCCCCATAGCCGCTCCCCTCCGAGCCGTCGGGGGAGCAGACCCACTCGTCCTGGACCGGGTAGCAGCCCTCGCCCACCGGGCAATCCTGCGCGAGTGGATCGCAGGCGAGCAGGCACACCGCGAGGACCTCACCGTTGCTGATGGCGCAGACGGTGCCCTCCTCCTCGCAGATCGGTGCTTCGATGGTGCCCGTGCACATGGCCACGCAGGTGCCGGTGAGGGTCTCGTCATCGACGCCCCAACACATCGACCCGAGGTCGCAGCTGTCGATGCCGGAGACCGACGACCCCTCCACCAAGCATGGCTCGCCGGGATCTCCGGGATCGGGCACGACGGGAGAGCAGCGAGTCGCGTTCCACATGTCACCGCCGTCGTTGGCCCACGGCATGCACTTCTCGCCCACGGGACAGTCCTGCGCGAACACGTCGCACTCGAGCGACGGAGGATCGCAGTGCGGCGGCGGATCCGGGCACTGACACTCGGGCGGCGGACCGTAGATGAACACCGAGCCCTCGTCCGCCGAGCAGGCCGTGGTGCCATCGTCGAGCGCGGTGGTGGTGGCACTGCTGCTGCTGCTACTGCCCTCGATCACCCCGGAGCCCGAGGCCACCACCGTGGTGCTCGAGGCCTCGGACGTGCTACCCGAGGCCTCCGCCGTGGTCGAGGTGCTGCTGCCGTCGGGCTCCTCGGGTGGGACCCCCTCGGTGCACCCCACCAGCGCCGACGCCAGCACCAGCACCGCCACCACGGGCGCGGCTGCTTCACGGCAGGGCGCGCCGCAGAACGGGCACGCGCGCTCCATGCGACGAAGGTGACGCCGGCAGGACGAGCAGGGCTTCATCCCTACCATGGTATCAGCTCCGCTGTGGCCCGCGCAGACGGCCTGCGCTCGCTTCGCGCCGAATCACTGTGCCCGCTCGCCCGCTCGGCCTGCTACGGTCGCACGAGCCCGATGTCGCTGCACCGAGCCCGTCGCCGCCTGCCGCTCGTGGACGCCCTACCCCGCTCGGGCAACCGCTTCTACGACGGCGATCGCGTTCGCGAGCGACCGTCACCCACCATCGCGGTCTGGGAATTCACGCTCGCCTGCGATCAGCGCTGCTCCGCCTGCGGGCCCCGGGCGGGCAAGGCTCGACCGAGTGAGCTCACCGAGGCCGAGGCCCTCGACGTGGTGGACCAGCTGGCGGACATGGGCGTGGGCGAGGTCTCCCTCATCGGCGGCGAGGCGTACCTCCGCGACGACGTGCTGCTGGTGATCCGACGAATTCGCGAGCGCGGCATGAAGGCGTCGATGGTCACCGGTGGCCTCACCCTCACAGAGCGACGCGCCGAGGCGCTGGTCGAGGCCGGCATCGAGATGGTCTCGGTCTCCATCGACGGGCTCGAGGCGACCCACGACCGCCTGCGGGGCACCCCCGGTGGCTGGCAGCGGGCCTTCGACGCGCTTCGGCACGTTCACCGGGCGGGCGCGAGGATCGGCGCCAACACCCAGATCAACCGCGCCACCCACGGCGAGCTCGTGGCGCTGGGCGAGCGCCTCCACCACGCGGGCGTCCGCGACTGGCAGCTGTTCCTCACCATCGCCCACGGCAACGCAGCCGACCACCCAGAGCTGTTGCTGCAGCCCTACATGCTCGTCGAGGTCTACGAGGAGCTCGAGCGCGTGCTCGACCTGTGCGACGCACGAGGCATCCGCTTCTGGCCCGGCAACAACCTCGGCTACTTCGGTCCGCTCGAGAGCCGGCTGCGGCGCCACCTCAATGCCGACGCCTGCTACCAGGGCTGCCAGGCCGGGCGCACCGGCCTCGGCATCGAGTCCGATGGCAGCCTCAAGAGCTGCCCCAGCCTCGGCGGCCCCGCCAACACCGGCGGTAGCCTCCGCGAGCACCGCTTGGCCTCGCTGTGGGAGCAGGCCCCGCAGCTCCGCGCGCTCTCCCGCCGCACGGTGGACGACCTGTGGGGCTACTGCCGGGATTGCTACTACGCCGAGACGTGCCTCGCCGGCTGCACCGCCACCACCGAGCCGCTGTTCGGGCGCCCCGGCAACAACCCCTACTGCCACCACCGCGTGCTCGAGCTGCGACAGCGAGGGCTGCGCGAGCGCCTGGTGCAGGCCGAGCGCGCCCCCGACGTACCATTCGGCATGGGCCGCTTCGAGCTGGTGGTGGAGCCGTGGGCGGACGAGTGAGCCGCCGGCGGCTCGTACTTCCACGGGCCGGCAAATCCGCTCCGCGCGGCGACCCCGCTCGGTGCTGCCCCCTCGCTTCGGACCGACCTACGAGCTAAATTCAGCGCAAGCACGATGCCGGTCGATCCCATCGATCTCACCTTCGAGACTCTCGAGGCCGAAGAACGCCGACGAGGCGGTGCGGCGCGTATCGCCGCGCTCGAGGCCGGCATCGACACCACCCTCGTAGACTATAATCTCCGGCTCACGCCCGACGAACGGCTCGCCCAACACGACGCCATGCTCCGCTTCCTGCACGACCATCTGGCGTCATGGTGACGCGCTCCCGACCTCCGCAGGACAATGCTGCGCTGCTCGCCGCTCTCCAGGCCGGCGGCGTCGAGTTCGTAGTGATAGGCGGTGTGGCGGCGGTCCTTTGCGGCAATTCCGACTGTTCCTCATCCAGACGTCGCTGGGACGGCTCGACGTCCTTCGCGATGTCGAGCCGATCGGTGACTACCACGCGATCGAGCGAGTCGAGGTGACGGTGTCCGGAATGCAGATCCCCATCATCGCTCGCAAGCAACTCATCACCGTAAAGCGAGCGGTAGGGCGACCCAAGGATCGCGACGTGGCACTGGAGCTGGAGCTCGCCGAGGAAGCCGAGCGCAAGCAAATCTGACAGCGTTGCTCGCGTACCGCACCTCCGCTCGTTTCATCCTTGCTTCACCCCACCGGCGTGACCGCCTGCTGGATCAGCCCCGTCAGGCACCGGATCGCCGGGCTGAAGTCATCATCGCAGATCGACTCCACGCAGCACCGAATCCGCGTCTCGTCCTCCGGCGTGTCGGGATCGTCGGGCGTATCGAGGCTCTCGCACACGTTGCGAATCCGCACCGGCGGAATCGCTTGCCCGGTGTACGAGCTCCCTCCGGGATCATAGCCCGTACACCCGGGACCAATGCCGAACTCGAACTGCTTGTGCTCCGCCCGCACGCCGTCGTTCCACTCGTCCGGCAAGATATCGCCGCCCCCGGGCACATCGGGATCGCGCCAGTTGCGGTACACGAGCGCCTGGAGCCCACCCGCCGTCGGCTGATGCGGGGCCGCGTCGGCGTGGTCGCTCACCTCGGGCACGCCGAGCACCCCGAGCATGATCACCTCGCGGCCTCCGGCCTGCAGCCCCTCGAGCAAGCCCTTGTAGCGCTCGAGCGGCTGCAGCACGGCATCGGCGTCGCTCACCCCCACCTGGCCCTCGGCGTCCTTGTTGGCGGAGATGCAGCCCGAGTACTGGCCGGTGTCCGCGTCCAGGCCCTCGCACACCACCCCGGCGTTCCAGCAGATCGCCGAGCTCGGCAGCGGAGCGCCGCTCACCGGGTCGGGCTCCATGAACTCCGGCTCGAGCATGATCGAGTAGTCCTTGACCGAGCAGTCGGCCTCGTCGGTGATGATCGCGATCGCCAGCACCGCGCCCTGCCGCAGGAACGGCTCGTCGATGAACGCCCACTCCGGGTCGTCGCAGCCCTCGGGGTCGTTCCAGCACGCGCTGGGGTTGAGCGCCTGCAGCATGCTCTCGAGCGGCGCCTCGTACCCGCAGCCGTCGATGCCCTGCGGCCCCACGCACGCCAGCGCGTCGGCCGGGGTGCCGCCCTGCACGTTGCTGCCCTCGGCATCGAAGTGGATGAACTGATCGGTGGGCGAGGCCGGGGCCGCGGGGTCGCACACCTCGAGGCACGCCTCGTCGATCACCAGCGGGTCGTCGCCGTAGCCGGTGAACCGCTCGAGCCGATCGACGCAAGGCGAGAAGATCGGCGAGCCCTTGGCCGCCACGTAGTCGGGCTTGGTCCACGTCCCGTGACACTCGGGGTTGTCGAAGTCGGTGGTGGTCACCATGATGTTGACGTCGGCGCCCACCCGGTTGCCGTGCCCGTCCTCGAGGCTCTCGAGCTGCTCGATGAGCATCGGGAAGTTCTTGGCGAGGTTGAGCTGCTCCTCGCCCATCGTTCCCGAGTTGTCGATCACGAACAGCAGATCGATCTTGTTGCTGCAGCCGGGGTCGTCGGGATCGGCGCAGGGCAGCGGGCCCGGGCCGGTGTCGTCGGTGACGACGGTGGTGCCCGAGCCGGCGGTCGTGCTCGCGGGCCCATCGAGATCGACGCCGACTCCGGTGGTAGAGCCCTCGCGGCCGAGGATCTCCACGGGCTCGGCACAGCCGAGGAGCCCAAATAGCGCCATACCCGCAGCGCGGGCCGGCGGCCGCCGTCGATTCCACGCAAACACTTGAGCCGATTCCGGGTCTTCGCGAATCTTAATGCATGGTGGCTGCATTGGCCCACGTGCTGCCGTTGAACCGGGTCGCCGACGACGACGAGGTGCTGGTGGGCCGCGTGCTGCGCGGCGACGCGCTGGCGTTCCGCGATCTCTACGGCCGCCACAGCCGCTACGTGGCCGGCGTGGTCTACCGGCTGATGGGCGACGACGCCGAGCTCGAGGACATCGTCCAGGACGCGTTCGTGCGGGCAGCCGAGCGCCTGCCCACCCTGCGCGAGCCGGCGCAGCTCCGCGCGTGGCTGGTGACCATTGCGGTGCGGCTCACCCAGTCGCGGCTTCTGCGGCGACGGCGCCGAAGCTGGATTCGCCAGCAGCTCGGGCGGGCCGCTCCCCGGGCCTCCGACCCCAAGGACCGCGCGCCCGCCGACGAGCTCTACTCGGCGCTCGACCAGGTCCCCGACCGACTGCGCGTGCCGTGGATCCTGCACCGCGTGGAGGGCTTTCGGCTCGAGGACGTGGCCGCGTCGTGCAACGTGTCGCTGGCGACCGTCAAGCGGCGCATCGCCGAGGCGCAGACCCGCCTCGACCGGCGGCTGGGAGGGGCCACGCCATGAAGCCGTACGCCGGAGACGACGACGCCGTGCAGCGACTGGCCGCGGCGCCCGTGCCGTGGGACGAGGTGCGGCAGCGCCGGGTGCTCGGCCGCGTGGAGGCGGCCATGCAGGCGCGACCGGCAGCGCGACGGCGCGAGCGCTGGCTTTGGGCGAGCATGGCGGTCGCCGCGGCGATCGTGCTCGGGTGGGTGCTGTGGCCGGGCTCCGTCGAAGAGGCGCTCGACGTGCCCGAGCTCGCGAGCGTCGATGTCGAGATGGTGGGCGAGCCGGCGATCGCGGGCTCCGGTGCCGACGTGGAGGCGTCACCGTCGATCCCGTTCGTGGCGTGGCCCGAGCTGCGGCTGCCCGATCGCTCGCGCGCGCAGCTGCGCCACGGGGCGCGCGTGGACGTGGACGTGCAGCGGGAGGACCTCGTGCGGCTCGTGCAGCACGGCGGCGAGGTCCGCTACGAGGTGACGCCCGACCGCGCGCGCGCGTTCGTGGTGGAGGCCGCGGGCGTGGAGGTGCGCGTGGTGGGCACGATCTTCACCATTTCGAGCTCGGGCTCGAGCTCGGGCTCGAGCTCGGGCTCGGGCGCGCTCGCCGTCGAGCCCCCGCGGGTGACGGTGGAGGTGGAGCGAGGGCTGGTGGAGGTCGACAACGGCCAGCGCGTGGCCGAGCTCGGGCCGGGCGATCGGCTGAGCGTCGAGGGCCAGGCTGCCGGCGAGGACGAGGTGGTCGTGCTCGACGAGCCCGCGCCGCTGCCCACGCCGCGCACGGCACGACCCGCGACGCCCGGAGTCGAGGCACTCCTGGCCGATGCCGACGCGGCGCGGGCGAGCGGCAACCTGCGGCGCGCCGCCGCGGCGCTCTACGAGGTCGTGCGCCGCCACTCCGACGATCCGCGGGCCTACGGCGCCTACTTCCAGCTCGGCAAGGTCGAGCGTGCACGGGGCCACCACGTCGCCGCCGCGGTCGCGTTCGTCCGATGCTGGAATCGATCGCCCCGCGGCCCGCTGGCGGAAGACGCACGGGCCGAGGCCGCCGTGGCGTGGCACGCCGCGGGGCGCGACGCGGATGCGCGTACCGCCGCCGAGGGCTATCTGGCGCGGCACCCGGGCGGGACGCACGAGGCGCGCATGCGGAGCCTGCTGGCCGAGCTGAAGTGAAGGCCCTCCGACGCCTTCCCTGCTGCTCGGCACGCTGCGAGGATGGGTCGTGATCGCGACCGTGATCGCGGCGTGGCTCGCGATGGCCCCCGCCTCCGCGGCTCCGTCGTCGCGGGTCGTCATGAAGGCCGAGGGCTGCGAGGGCCTTTTGCCCGACGAGGTCGGCCGCGTCCTCGACCTCGAGCTCGCGATGGTCACCACCGAGATCCGCTCGGGTCCGCCGCTCGAGGTGGCGCTGCGCTGCGCCGGCGAGCGGCTCACGATCACCGTGCTCGACCCGCTCACGCGCAAGCGGCTCGAGCGCGACGTGCCCGCGCCCGCGCCCGAGCCCGGCCGTGAGCGCGTGGTGGCGCTGGCGGTGAGCCAGCTGTTCGCGGCCTCGTGGCTCGAGCTGCTCTCGACGACCCCACCCCCACCCCCACCGCCCGACGAGCCCACGCCGCCGCCCGAGCCCACCGCGATCGAGGCCGCCCGTCGCGTGGCCGAAAGGAGCACCGAGCCCGAGCCCGCTCCGCCCCGCGAGCTCGAGCTGCTCGTGGGCGTCGGCTTCCGCGGCCGCGCGCTGGAATCCGACGGGCGCATGGCCGCGGCCCGCAGCGAGCTGTTGCTGCGCGGGTGGCTGCGCTCGCGCGCCCGCGCGAGCGCTCGCGTGGGGCTGGTCGCGCTCGCAGGCTGGGATTTCGGCCAGAGCACGCGACGGCTCGGCCAGGTCCGCGGTCACGCGCTCACGGCCGGCGGGGGCCTGGCGTGGAGCACTCGCCCCGGCGCCACCGTGGGCCTCGGCGGCCACGTGCTCCTGGCGGGCGGCTGGGCCCGCGTACGCGGCCTGCCGCGCGAGCCCGGGGTCCCGGCGGGGCTCAACGCGGGCCTCACCGCCGAGGCGTCCACCGGCCTCGGCCCGCGGGTGCGCTATGGCCGGCTGCGCTTCGATCTCGACGCCGAGGTCGGCGCGATGCTCCGCACCCCGGTGGGCTTGGTGGCCGACGGCCCCCCGATGACGATGGGCGGGCTGTGGGCGGGCGTGGTGCTGCGGCTCGGTGGGTCGCTCTCACCGAGCGACGCCGCCCCGTGACGATCGCGCAACGCGGCGAGCTCGGGCGTGATGCTCGTTCCGTGCATTTCGTGAGCCCTCTGACGACTTGGGCACCTCGCGGGTGCAACCTGGTGTCCCGCGTCCGTCCTTGTCTCTGGAGCATCGAAGCCGATGGCACCCCGCACCCGCCGCATCCTCTGTCTGCCCCTCCTTACCGTCCTCGGGTTCGGCCTCGCCCTGCCCGGCTGCGGCGGCAAGCTCAAGGGCATGTTCCAGTTCCAAGGCACCATCACCAAGACGAAGATGAATGCCGACGGATCGACGACGACCGAGACCAAGGAGTACGACGACTGGGACGAGATGAAGGAGGATCTCGCCAAGTCGGCCAAGGAGCTGCGCGCCACCACCAAGGCGCTCATCACCACGCTCACCGAGGTGCCGCCGCCCGGCCGCGTCAAGCTCGGCGACCTCTCGGCCTCGTTCGCGCAGTACGAGGGCAACGCCGCGTTCGACTTCATCGTCAACGCCGACAGCGACGACGACGGGTTCGCCTACGTGCAGATCGGCGTGCCCAGCTACGACGAGTTCTTCAAGGCCGCGGCCGAGTTCCACGCGTTCGTGTTCCAGACCAAGGAGTCGATCCTGCGGCTGCGCACGCTGGCCCAGGCCCGGATCCAGGCCACCATGAACGGCCGCGTCGAGGCCAAGATGAGCCTCGGCGACGTGGTCGCGCTCGCGCTGCGCCAGGCCCCCGGCGCGGCCGGGGACGCGGCCGGTGCGGCCGCGGGAGCCCTCGGGGCCGAGCTCGGCGAGGGCGTGCCCGACGACCTGCTCGAGATGCGGGACCTCGCGCTCTCGATCGGCCGCTCCGCGCCCGAGTTCGTCGACAAGACCAAGAACCTCATCGCCACCGGCAAGCAGCTCGTCACCGCCGCCCCGAGCTCGATCGTCAACCCCAAGGTCGTCCTCCACATCGACCTCATCGTCAAAGGCCTCGAGGACAGCGTGAAGGTGGTGGGCAGCAGCGGCCGGATGCTCGGCGAGCTGGTCAAGGAGCTCTCCACCCTCCGCGAGTGAACGAGTGAAGAGGGGGGGCGGGTCCGGCGATCTGCGCAAATCCCGCAAATCGCCCACCCGTGGCCCTCTAGGCGCTTCGGGTGGCGAATTGGCGGCCCGCCTTGACTGCTCGGGCAGGGTGCTTAGGGTGCGGCCGCCCGAGGTACCGCCAACGTGTCCGAAGCCACCACGACCCATGAGTTCAAGGCCGAGGTCGCCGCCGTTCTGCGCCTGGTGACCAACTCGCTCTACACCAACCGCGAGATCTTCCTGCGCGAGCTGGTGTCCAACGCCTCCGACGCGCTCGACAAGGCCCGCTTCGCGGCGCTCGTCGACCAGGAGCTGCGCGATCAGGAGCTCGAGCCGTTCATCCAGATCACCGCCGACAAGGCCAGCGGCACGCTGGTGATCGAGGACGACGGCATCGGCATGACCGCCGAGGAGGCCGTGCAGAACCTCGGCACCATCGCCCACTCGGGCACGCTGCGGTTCCTCGAGCAGGTGGCGGCCGAAGAGGCCCAGGGCAACCGCCCCAACCTCAACCTCATCGGCCAGTTCGGCGTCGGCTTCTACAGCGCCTTCATGGTGGCCGACCGCATCGACGTGCACAGCCTCTCGGCGCGGCCGGGCCACGAGCCCATGTGCTGGAGCAGCGACGGCAACAAGTTCGAGCTACGGCCGAGCGCCCGCAAGCTCCGCGGCACCCGCATCGAGCTGCACCTCAAGGAAGAGGCCAAGGAATTCCTCGACCGCTGGCGGATCGAGGCCATCGTACGCCGCTACAGCAACTTCGTGCTGTATCCGATCAAGCTGCAGGTCATCGACGACAAGGGCGTCAACGAGGGCGAGAACCGCCAGATCAACGCCGCCGCCGCGTTCTGGACCCGCAACCCCAAGGAGCTCGGCGACGACGACTACAAGGAGTTCTACAGCCACGTGATGGGCGGGTTCGTGCTGCCCGGCGACGAGCCGTTCGCCCACCTGCACCTGTCGCTCGACGCCCCGATCCAGTTCAAGGCCGTGCTCTACGTGCCGGGCCGCCGCCCGCCCGACCTCTTCAACGAGGACTCCAAGGCGCTGCAGCTCTACGCCCGCCACGTGCTGGTGATGGAGAGCTGCGACAAGCTGTTGCCCACGTACCTGCGGTTCGTACGGGGCGTGGTCGACTCCGAGGACCTGCCGCTCAATGTCTCGCGCGAGATGCTGCAGGAGCACCAGTCGCTCTCGGCCATCCGCCGCCAGCTCACCCGCAAGCTGCTCAAGCAGCTCGAGGACCTCGCCAAGGACGAGCCCGAGAAGTACGCCAAGCTCTGGGACGAGTTCGGCGTGTTCCTCAAGGAGGGCCTGCACACCGACAACGCCCACCGCGAGCAGATCACGGGCCTGCTCCGCTGGACGAGCACGAGCAAGCCGCTCGCCGAGGGCAGCGCTGATGGAACGAGTGGAACGAGCGGCCAGGCCGGAGGTCTGGTCTCGCTCGACGAGTACGTCGCCGCCATGCCCGAGGGGCAGGAGGCCATCTACTACATCACCGGCGAGCCCGGGCCGGCGCTGGCTCGCAGCCCCCACCTCGAGGCCTGCCGCTCGCGCGGCTACGCGGTGCTGCTCATGACCGACGCGGTCGACGAGTGGGTGGTGCAGGACCTGCGCGAGCACAAGGGCAAGCCGCTGCGGAGCGTGACGCAGGGCGACCTCGGGCTCACCACCGCGCAGAAGCCCAAGGCCGAGGGTGCCGAGGGCACCGAGGCCGAGCCGACCGAGGCGGCCGCGGCGACCGACATCGAGGCGCTCCTGCGCACCGCCAAGGAGGTGCTCGGCTCGCGGGTCAAGGACGTGCGCGCGTCCTCGCGGCTCACCGACAGCGCCGCCTGCCTGGTCGACGACGAGGGCGGCCTGTCGCGCAACATGGAGCGGATCCTCCGCATGGCCAACCGCGACGTGCCCACGCGGCCGCGCATCCTCGAGCTCAACCCCGGGCACGGGTTCGTGCGGGCCGCCAACCGCCTGGCGGGCGAGTCGGAGGCCCCGGCAGAGCTCCGCGAGTGGATCGAGCTCTTGCACGACCAGGCCAACCTCGCCGAGGGCACCGTGGCCGACCCGAGCGGGATGGTGCAGCGGATCCAGCGGCTGCTCGATCGCGCCGCGGGCCTCGGGAGCTCCGCGTGAGCGCCAAGCACGGCGTCTTGCTCGTCAACCTCGGGACCCCCGACGCACCTCGCCCACCCGAGGTGCGTCGCTATCTGCGAGAGTTCCTGTCCGACCCGCGGGTGGTCGACATCAACCCGCTGGCGCGGTGGCTCTTGCTCGAGCTCGTGATCTTGCCCGTGCGACCGCGTCGATCGGCGGAGGCCTATGCGAAGGTCTGGGGCGAGACCGGCTCGCCCTTGCTCGCCAACAGCCAGGCTCTGCGCGCGCAGGTGGCCGAGCGCCTGGCCGAGCTGCCGGTGGCGCTCGCCATGCGATACGGCAGCCCTTCGATCGGAGCCGGGCTCGACCAGCTCCACGCCGCCGGTTGTGATCACGTGGTGATGGTGCCGTTGTTCCCACAGTACGCCAGCAGCTCCACCGGCTCGGCCGTGGAGGCGGTCTACCGCGAGGCCGGGCGGCGCTGGAACACGCCGTTCGTGAGCGTGGTGCCGCCGTTCTTCGACGATCTGCGGTTCGTGGAGGCGTTCGCCCAGGTGGGGCAGCCCGTGCTCGACGAGCTCGCGCCCGATCACGTGCTGATGTCGTTCCACGGCCTGCCGGAGCGACACATGCGCAAGAGCGACCCCAGCGGCCGGCACTGCCTGCACGCGGACGACTGCTGCCGCAAGCTCGTCGACGAGAACCGCAATTGCTACCGCGCGCAGTGCTTCGCCACCGCGCAGGCGCTGGCGGGGCGGCTGGCCCTGCCCGAGGAAAAATGGAGCGTGGCGTTCCAGTCCCGGCTGGGCCGCACCCCGTGGATCCGGCCCTACACCGACGAGCGGATCGTGGAGCTGGCCAAGGCCGGGGTGCGGCGGCTGGCCGTGTTCTGTCCCGCGTTCGTGGCCGACTGCCTCGAGACGCTCGAGGAGATCGGCATGCGGGCCGACGAGGCGTTCCGGGCCGCGGGTGGGGAGGCGCTGCGGCTGGTGCCCTCGCTCAACGCCCACCCCGCGTGGGTCGACGCGGTGGTCGGGCTCGTGCACGACGCCCTGCCGCCCTCGGCTCGACGCCGGGCCGGGGGATCGCGATCGATCGTGCGGGAATAATTTCCGAGCGGCCGCAGATCGGCCCCGTCGGTCATGCGTACCCCTTCCCCGCTGGCCCTCGCGCCAGGGAGGTGTGCATGCGTCCGTCCGTCCTCGGCCTCTCGATCGCCCTTGCGAGCCTCGTCGGCTGTGCCAGCCAACGGGCCACGGCGCCCTCGCCCGTGGCTCCCCTCGCTGCGCCCGCTCCGGTGGCCGCAGCCACGAATCCCGTCGATCCCGGCCGAGCGCCCGAGACCATGCGACGGCACCAAGCCGAGGACGGGCGCTGGGTGAGCGCCGCCACGGCGAGCGACTTCGTGCTCGCGGGCAGCACCGAGGAGGCGTTCGGCGTGTTCGTGGACGTGCCCCAGGGCGCATCGCCCGGCCACGTGCCCACGGCGCTCGCACTGACCATCGACACCTCCGGCTCGATGATGGGCGAGAAGATGGATCACGCCCGCGAGGCCGCGCGCCGGCTGGTCGCGGAGCTCGAGAACGGCGACGTGCTGTCGATCGTCACGTTCGCCGACGGGGCGCGCCTGCGGGTGGCCCCCACCGTGGTCGACGAGCGCTCGCGCCGGACCGCGCTCGCCGTGATCGACGAGCTCTCGGCCGACGGCGGCACCGCGATGTTCGAGGGCCTCAAGGTGGCAGAGTCGCAGCTCTGGGGCGCGCCCGACACCCACCTGGTGCGGCGCATGGTGGTGATCTCCGACGGCATGGCCACCGAGGGCCCCACCGCGCCCGAGGAGCTCGCGCGCGTGGCCGAGGTGGGCCTGCAGCGTGGGATCCAGGTGACCGCGGTGGGCGTGGGCCTCGACTACGACGAGCACACCCTCGATGCGCTCGCCGTGCGCACCAGCGGTCGGCTCTACCACGTGGAGCACAGCGAGCAGCTGCCAGGGATCGTGGCCAAGGAGATCGGGCTGCTCGAGGCGACTGCGGCGGCCGAGGTGGAGGTGGAGCTGGTGCCCGCGAGCGGCGTGCGGCTGCTCGGCACCGACACCGCGCAGGCGCGGTGGTCGGGCTCGAGCCTGGTGATCCCCATCGGCACGGTGTTCGAGGGCCAGCAGCGCGAGCTGCTCGTACGCGCGATGCTCGACGGCGCAAAGGAGGGCACCAAGGTGCTCGCGAGCGTGCGGCTGCACTTCCGCGATCCGGGCGAGGATGGCCTGCGCCGGGTGCAGGAGGCGGTGCTGCGGGCCACGGTGACCGACGATCCGACGCTGGTGGCCGCGCACAAGAACAGCCGCACGCAGACGCTCCTCGCCATGCGCGAGGCCGCCATCGTGGCGCAGCAGGCCTCGCAGCAGGCCAACGACGGTGACCTCGAGCAGGCAGAGGCCCAGCTCGCCGTGGTCGAGCAGAAGCTGCAGGCGCAGGCGGCCGTGGCCGCGACCCGCGAGGAGAAGGACCGGGTGATGCGCTCGGCCGAGCGGATCTCGCAGACGCGCTCGAGCATGGCCAAGGCCAAGAAGTCTCCCCCCGCCGCAAGGGCGACCGCCGGGCGCAAGGCCGCGCTCGACCTCAACGACGAGGCGATGGACGCGTTCGGGTTCTGATCCGGGGCGACGAGCCCGAGCGAACGCCTCCTCTGGCATGATCGCCGGATGAGGCGTTCGCTATTGGTGGGTGTGGCCATCGTTGCGATGGCGTGCGGGTCGCTCGTGGGTGAGGACACGCAGGGCTCGACGCAGGGAGCCTCCGAGGGTGGCTCGACGCAAGCGGGCTCTGCCGATGGCGCAACGACGAGCGCGGTGACGTCGGCGACATCGGCGACATCGGCGACATCGACGACATCGGCGACATCGCCCGGCGATACGTCGAGCGGCAGCACCGGCGCGGACACGGTCGCCTGCATGCCCGATCCACCGGTCGAGGTCTCTCCGCCACCGGACGGCTGCGAGCAGGTGTACCTGGACGATGCCGAGGGGCTGTCCGACCCCACTCGTCCCGCGGGGATGTGGTGGTGCGACTCCGAGGTCTACCGCGTGCTGCCGGTCGCGTGCGCGTGCGAGCACTTCCGTGCGCCGTGCCCCACCGGTGATGCCGGTGCGTGTGGTGAGCAGGGCGCATGCGACCCGGGCGAGGATTGCGTCGGCAGCTGCTACTGCGAGGCCCAGTGCAACTCCGACGCCGAGTGCCCGGCCGGGCATGCCTGCCTGTGCGCCTCGGGCCTCCTCGATAGCGTGGGTGTCTCGTCCTACAACGTCTGCCTGCCGGCCGAGTGCTTCGACGACGACGACTGCGACGGCTCGCAGCGCTGCCGGATCTCCGAGAATGCCTGCCGCCTTCCCGAGTCGTTCCGCTGCACCACCTCGACCGACGAGTGCCAGGGCTCTGCGGATTGTCCCGACCAGTTCTGCGGCTTCGACGAGCGGGTGGCGCACTGGCGCTGCGAGGACGCGATCCCCTGCGAATGAGCGCTTGCGCTCCGTAGGCGCGCCGGCCCCACGGGTTTGACCGCCGTCGGATCCGGCCCCGATACTGCGGACATGACCCGCAGGCTCGCCCGGCTCGCCCCTCTCGCGCTCGCGCTCGCCACGGTACCCGCGGCCGACGCCGTTGCCGCGCCGATCGAGCTCGTGGACCAGCGCGCGCAGTACTGGGTGTTCGACGACGTCGACGGCTCGGTGGAGAACGCGAACTGGTTCACGCGCGACGGGTTCCTGGCCGGGTACCAGCAGGTCGAGGACGGGCTGCTCGCGGTGCACCCCGACGACAGCCAGTTCATCGTGATCTACACGACGTGGAGCCTGCCCGAGGGGATCGGGGCGTTCTTCCAGTCGATGGCCAACGACGTGCACGGGGTGGGGTTCGAGCACATCGCCGACGAAGACCCCGTGATCCCGGCGCCGTACTACGACGACACCCCGAATTCGCAGGTCTACGGGTTCCTGCACATGAACCGGTGGACCCAGTACCTCGGCGGGGATCCGGGTGGGACCGACGACTCGGTGATCTCGCTGATCTTCGGGCAGGAGTTCGAGCACGCGTGGGGAAGCTTCGTCTACTACAGCCAGGACGGTGGGCCGTGGGAGACGAACCTCTTGGGCCGGTCGAACGCGCACTGGTCGTTCTACGTCGATAGCGGTGGCTCACCGATGCAGGGGCACGAGTGGGTCGACAACGGCGACGGAACGTTCACGGCGCACAAGTCCGAGCTCTACGTGTACAGCGATCTCGATCTGTACCTGATGGGGCTCCTGGCCGCAGAGGACGTGGCGCCGTGGTTCGTGCTGGAGGATCCGTACGATTGCTTCGATGCCGCGGCGGGCGACAACGTGTGCGCACCGCCGTATGCCTTCGCGTTCGAGGCCGAGACGTACACGGTGGGCGCGACGCGGCGGGACGTGACGATCGGGGACGTGATCGCGGTGGAGGGCCCGCGGGTGCCCGCGTGGCCGGAGGCGCCCGATGAATTCGATGTGTCGTTCCTGCTGGTGAAGCGGCCCGGCGAGGTGCTCGACGAGGGGGAGCTGGCGGCGATCGATACGATCGTGGGGCGATCGATCGAGCTGTTCGAGCTGCAGACGCGGGGGCTCGGACGGGTGATCAATCGGACGGCGAGCGAGGATCCTCCGGGCGGCAGTGACAGTGGCGGGGTGGACGAGACCGGCGGGACGTTTGGAGGCTCGGAAGGCGGGGATGCGACCGGAGACGGGCCGGGCGAGGGTGAGGGCTCGGGCGGGGCGACCGACGGGACGGTCGGAGGCGAGGGCGACGGTTCTGCCAGCGACGACGCGGGGCAGAGCGAGGACGACGAAGGGTGTGCGTGCACGGCGAGCCGCGGTGCACGCGGACCGTGGGCGGCGTTGCTGCTGCTGGCCGCGGCGAGGCTCCGCCGCCAGCGACGACGGTAGCGATGCGCCGCGAGGCTCAGCAATCGGGATCGGTGCCGATGGCACACAGGATCGGCTCGTCGCACTCGCCATCGCCTTGCCGCCCCTCCGGGCAGTAGCCGCAGTCGGCGGCATCGGAGCCCGCCGGGCACTGGTCGGGGCCATCGCCTTCGTCGCACACGTCGTTGTAGAGCCTGTCGACGGGGCACCACCGGGCCCAGTTGCACACGTAGGTCGTGATGGGCTCACGGCACGTCCGCAGCACGTCGTCGCACTCGAGGCCGCCGCCGCACCAGAGCTCCTGGTGGCAGGGCGCCCCCACCACGTCGGGCAAGGGCGTGCACTGGTCGGCCACGCACGCCGTGCTCGCGCATTGCCACCACTCCAGACACGGCTCGCCCAAGGGCAACAGCTCCACACACACATCCATCACGCAGTATCCCTGCTCCACGGCGCACGGCGTCGTGGCGCAGCTGTCGCCCACTCCGCCGTATTGGTCGCTGCACACGCCGTCGTCGCACCACAGCCCGTAGGGGCACGGTGACTCGGAGAACACGCATGGATCGCCCGGGCCGGGGATTGGCTCGCAGGCGCCCGCGGCCCATGGCGTGTCGCCGTCGAAGATGCACTGCAGGCCCTCGTCGCAGCTACCCCAGCTGCCCATGCTGCAGTCACCACCCTCGGGGAGCACCACACAGCTCGGCTGGCAGATCCCATCGGCACACTGCAAGCCTGCGGCACACTCGCTCGCCAGCGGGTGCTCCAGCAGCGTGCAGGGCTCGCCTTGGGCGCTGATGCCCACGAACAGCGAGCAGTAATATGCGGGGCAGCTGGTCTGGCCCGTGACCAACACCTCCACCTTCGCGGCTGCGCACACGTCGTCGAAGACCAGCTCGCCCGCCTCCGCCGCGGTGGTCCAGGGCTCCAGGCGACTGCCGTAGTGCTCGATGCACTCGTCGAGCGAGTCGTAGCGGGGCAGCGGGCACTCGGGTGAGAGCCACGCCTGGCACCACGCCTCGACGTGCGCATCGACGGCCGAGGGCTCACCGCTCGTACCATCGGCCGTACTGGTCGAGGCGAGCATGCCGGTCTCGGAGCCGTCGGCGGCGGTCGAGGTGGCGTGCTCCGTGGTGCTCGCTGCTTGGTCGCCCGAGGTCCCTTCGCCGCTCGGAATCACATCGGGCCCACAAGCAGCGAGCAACAGCAACAGCACGAATGGACCGAGCGGACGTACGACGTAGACCAAGCGCATGCGGTGATCATGCCAGGTCCGACGGTGAGATCGAGCCTCACGCCGTGATCGCTTCGATCACCCCGATCCAGGCATCGCCCGAGCTCTCGGCAGACACCGGCTGGGTGAGCACCACCCCCGCCTTCACCAGCGCCTCGGCCAGCTCCTCCGGGGCCGGGCGCATCAGCGTGGCCACGTAGCGATAGCCGAGGTCCTCGAGCTCTTCGTCGGGCTCGGCGTGCATGACCAGGCCGGTGGGCTCGATCCACACGGTGCGGTGGCCGTGGAAGGCGCGGAGCTGGTGGACGAGATCGGCTACGGACGGCACCTGACCCATGGCAGGACCGTGGCAGGCGGGGGTCGTGGGGCGCAAGAAATCGGCGAAAGACGCGGGCTCGGGTCAGCCCTCGCGCACGCCGCTCTGCCGGATCGCGGCGGCCATCCGCCGGGCGGCTTCCAGCATTCGCGGGCCTGGGCGGCCCGAATAGCGTTCGTCGAGCGGGTAGACCCGGCCGGCGCGTGCGGCCGGTAGCGCCGCGAGGCCCGGGCGATCGACGAGGTTTCGCGGATCGAGCTTGGCCTCCTCGACCCCGCACCACGACACGAAGCAGAGCTCCGGGTCGGCGCGGACGAGCTCCTCGGGCTCGATGCGAACGCTGGCGCCCGGACGATCGCCGAACACGTTCACGCCGCCGGCGAGGGCAACGAGCTCGTCGGCGTAGGTGTCGCGGCCGGGGGAGAACATCGGGCGCGGCCACCACTCGAGGTAGATCCGCACCGGTACCGCGGGGCGGCTCTTGCGAAGCGCCTCGGCCTCCGCCTGCATCGCGGCCACGGCCGCCTCGGCTCGATCCTCCACGCCGAGGCGGGCCCCTACCCTTCGGAGATCCTCGAGCACGTCGGCGAGGCTGCGCGGGGCGAGCACCACCTGTGGGATCCCGCGCGCGCGTAGCCCGGTGACGATGCGCTCCATGCCGGGCACGCTGAGCGAGCTGACCACGAGGTCGGGACGGAGCTCGGCCACGCGATCGAGGTCCGGGCCGAGATCGGGTCCGAGCCGCGGCAATGTGGCGACCCGAGGCGGGTGATCGGTGGAATCCTCGCAGGCGAGCACGCGGTCGAAGGCGTCGAGGGCGTCGACCAGCTCGGCATTCGAAGGGGCGAGGGTCACGAGCGTGCGCGCCGGCGTGGCGGCGGGCGGGTCGCCGAGGTCTTCGATGCCGAACGGGCCCTCTGCGAGCACGCGACCGGCCTCGTCGTGCAGGTGGACTTCGAAGCACCCGCGTGCGGCCAGCCAGCAGCGTACGGCGTGCGGTAGCTCGGGATCCGTGGCGGTGACGTCATCGACCACCTGCTCGGTCAATCGCAGCCGTGCACGGCCGATCGCCTCGCCGGAGCCCGAGCGCAGCACGAAGCGCTCGTCATGGGCGGTGCCGGCCTCGACCTCGGGGTCGAGCACCGCGACGTGGCGGCGAGTCTGCCAGCGAAGCTCGGGCTTTCGCATGATCGGGCGGGATCATAGCCCCGACGGACGCGAAAAGCCCTCGCCGCGCGGGCCGGCCGTCACGCGCGCGAGAACCGGTGCTTGAGCCGCAGGATCGGCAGCTCGTAGCGCCGGAAGCTCACCTCGGCCAGCGCCCACGTGGCGACGAGACACAGCACGAAGCGATCACCCGGCAGCCGCAGCGGCATGCGAGATAGCAGGCTCTGTGTGACCACGTGCGCCACGAGCAGGTGTAGCAGGTACACGCCGTAGCTCACGCGACCGAGCCGTGCGAGTAGGCCGTCGTCGATCCATCGCGCGAAGCGCTTGCCCATGCCTCGCTCCGCACCAGCGCTCACTACCCCTGCGCCGAGGCTCGCCGCGATCCCGAGGTGTAGCCCGAGCCGGGGCCAGCCGCTCAGGTCCTGTACACCGTGCGCAATCGCCAGGATCACCGCGAGCAAGCCGATCCTCACCCATGGTCGGACCAACCATCCGGCCACGCGCGCGTACGTCCCAGGATCGTGCAGCGCATGCGCCAAGCCCACGCCGAGCAGGATCGGCGTGAACGTGGTCTGCAAGATCTCGAGATCTTCGTGCCGATGCCCCACCGGCAGCAACGGATCCAGCAAGCGAAAGCTGGCGAGCTGATTGACCACCACCGCAAGCACCCACACCCAGAGCCACCAGCGTCCGATCCAGCGCTCGACGGGCGGCCACAAGAGATAGAACTGCTCCTCGGCCGCGAGCGACCACGTGACCGAGAGCATCCCGGCCACGCCGACCCAGTTCGACGTGTACGTGAGCAACGCCGGCAGATCGCCCCAGAACGAGCCTGCGAGCGAGAATCCGGGCACGAGCCACAGCAGCACCCCAAGCCCCAAGAGCACGCCGTAGTACAGCGGAAAGATCCGCAGCGCTCTACGCCCATAGAAATCCCGCAGCGACAGCTCTCCGCAGCGATCACGCTCGCGCAGGAGCAGCGTGACGATGAGGAACCCGCTCAGCACGAAGAACACGTCCACGCCGAGGAACCCGCGCAGCGTCAGCGGCACCGACGGTATGAGCTCGCCGGTGTGGTGCCACACCACGCCGAGGATCGCGAGGCCCCGCAGCGCATCGAGCCCGGGGAACACCCGCAGCGCGAGGTACTCACCGTGGAGACGCGCTGCCGCCATCGGACTAGCCCGGGAGATCGAGCCGAGCCGCCACGCCTTGCGGCCTTGCCGTGCGCTCCCAGCTTCGCTGGCGCACGCCCATCAGGAACGCGGCGTACATGGGGACCTTCCACAACAAGTATCGCGGTACGGTGAGCAGCGCGGCCAGCGGGATCCGCTCGCGGCCGTAGCGGGCCCATCCGAGCACCACGGCGAGCGACAGGCCAGCCAGCGCCGGAGCCCACACCGCGAGCGATCGCGTGGCTCCCATCATCGCCAGCCCGGCCGCGGCCACGGTGCCGAGCACGAGCAGCGTGGTGAGCAACGCAGTCGGTGGGATCACGAGATCGAGGCCGAGCGCGAACAAGCCCAGCCGACGCCGGCGCACGCCGGCCACGAGCAGCCGCGGCGCGTGGTCGAAGAGCGTCTCGAGCTGCCCGTGCTCCCAGCGGCGACGCTGCCCGAACGCAGCGTCGGCGCGATCGGGCAAGAGGCTCGTGACCTCGGCCTTCGGGCAGTACACCGGCGGATGCCCCTGCAGCGCCACCGCGATCCCCATCATCAGGTCCTCCACGATGTGACCCGCCATCGGGGGCGCCCGATCCAGCACCCGCCAAGGGAACGCCATGCCACTGCCGGTCATGTGGCACGGCATGCCGAGCCGTCGCATGCCCTCGAGCCGAACGCGGTTGCGCACGATCACGGCGAGCTCGGACACGAGCGCCCGCGGGTGCCGGTTGGGCGCCCGCATCGCGAACGTGGCCTGCATCGGCCGCTGCTCGGCCGCCGCGCGGCCCACCAGCAGCGCCAGCGAGCCGGCGCGCATGCGACAATCGGCATCGACGATCACCACCACATCCGGTGGATCCGCCGCGAGGTGCTCCACGGCAAAGCGAAGCGCATAGCCCTTGCCGCGGCGCTCGGGATCGTGGCGCTCCACCACCTCGGCTCCCGCGGCTGCTGCCAGCGCAGCCGTACCGTCGGTGCAATTATCAGCGACCACCAAGATCCTGTCGTTCGCTCCCAGCTCCGATCTCAGCGCCGCCACCGTGGCCGCGATGCCCTCCGCCTCGTCGTGGGCCGGCACGAGCACCACCGCGCGCAGTGAAGCCTCACGCACCACCACCGTCGCGTCTCGCTCGCGCCACGGCAGCACGGCCACCACGCACTCGAGCAGCAGCATCCCCGCCGGCACCGCCAGCACGAGCCCCACGAGCATCAGCACCACGTCGATCGCTCCCACGATCATCATCAGCCACCCCCCGTCTGACGCCTTCGCACCAGCGCCTCGACGTAGTCGTCGATGCGCGCGACGAACCGATCCCAGTCGTACTCACCCGCGCGCGGCCGCGCCGCTCGGCCGAGCCGCCGCTGCAGGCCCGGATCGACCGCCAGCCGTGCCATCGCAGCCTCGAAGCCCTCGACCCGCGGCGGCACCAACAAGCCCGTACGCTCGTGCAGCACGCTCTCCGCCGGGCCGCCCTGCCCCACCGCGATCACCGGCTTGCCAAAGCCCATGCCCTCGATCACTGTGAGTCCCCAGTCCTCGTTGATCGAGCAGCACAGCACTGCCCATGCGCGCTGGTACAGCGCGTGGAGCGTGGCATCGTCGGGGTCCACCACGATCTCCACGTCGGGGCAGCCTGCGATCAGCCCCCGGAGCCTTCGGTGATACGGCTGGCTCTTGACGTCGACCATTCCCGCGATGACGAGCCGAAAGCCCTCCGGGAGCCTCCCCTCATGCCGCAGGCGCAGGAATGCCTCGACGCCGAGCTCGAGGTTCTTGGCCTCGGCGATGCGCCCGGGCAAGAGGAAGTAGCGCTGCGGCTCGCCGTCGTCGAGGCGCAGCTCGGCGAGGTCCACCCCGGGATGGAGGACCTCGATGTGCGCGGGGCGAACGAGCCCATACTGCAAGAGCCGCCGCTCCGTCTCGCGGCTGTTGCAGAACACGCGATCGAAGCGACGCCACGCCACGCGATCGACGAGGCGGAACATTCGCACGCCCGCCCGCTCGAGCGGGCTCGCCGAGCGGCGGAAGTCGTGCTCGCGCACCACGTCGTCGAACGCCACGCGCAGCGGAGTGTGACAGTAGGCGAAGCACGGCGGGAGCCGGCCGTGGAGCAGCGTCACGAGCTCCCCCACGCTCTCGGCCGAGACCATCAGCGCGTCGTGGTCCGCAAGCGGCAGGCGCTGGGCGAGCAGGGTCGCGATCGCCTCGATGGTGGGCACGAGCGTTCGCTCCACCGAGACCCACGGCAGCTCCACCACCTCGCAGTCGGACAGCTCGGGGAACGTGCGTGCGGGCTCGAAGTGGTTGGTGAGGATCGTGAAGCGGTGCCGGCTGCGACGCACGAGCTGCGCGAGCACCCGCTCGGCCCCGCCCATCAGGTAGACCGCCGGGTGGTAGATCGCCACGCGGAGCCGCTGGGAGCCCACGGCGGGGCGCAAGCTGAAGGCGGGGCTCGGCATCACGACGTCGCCACGCCTGAAATCATGGAGACGTCGCTCCGCGACCCGAGCGCGGGATGATCCCCAAAGCGGCCCCACCGGTGCTCCTCGAGCAGCGCCCCGAGCTTGCCGAGCGCCCCGTGGAGGCCCACGTAGGTCCGCAGGTGCCGCCGCCAGCCCATCGTGAGGCGCGGCTGATCGGGGTCGATGTCGCGGGGATGGATGTAGAGCACGAGGTCCTGCCCGCGGCGCGCCTGGTGGCGCGCGAGCGCGAGGATCAGCGGCCGCGGCAGCGCGCGCAGGTAGCCACCACCGAGGTAGCCGATCCGTCGACCAGCCAGGCCCACGGTGGCGACCGGAAATTCCACGAGCCCGCACGGCAAGCGCCCCACGCCCGGGTGAGCACCCCGCATGCCGCCATGAGCCCGCGCATCGGGGAAGATCGACGAGTCGTAGAGGAAGCCCTCCTCGAGCAGGATCTCGTGGGCCCAGGGCGTGCGCGCGACGATCGAGAAGCCAGGCGCGCGGTAGCCGAGCGGCCGACAGCCACACGCGGCCTCGATCGCATCGGAGGCGCGTCGAACGTCGTCGCGAAACTCCGCCGGCTGCTGCGTCCACACCAGCACGTGGGTGTGGCCGTGGCTCGCGATCTCGTGCCCGCGCTCCACCACGCGCCGCACCAGCGCGGGGTAGCGGGCCGCTACCCAGCCGAGCACGAAGAACGTGGCCTTGACGTGGTACACGTCGAGGAGCGAGAGCAGGCGCTCGGTGTTGCGCTCGATCCGGGATGGCTGCAGAGCCCAGCGCTCGGGCGGTGGCGCCTCGTCGAGCTCGAGCAAGTGGAACCAGTCCTCGAGATCGATCGAGAGCACGTTGCGGCTGCGAGCGCCCGACCCCACGGGCGACCCGAGGCCCGCGGCGGCGGCGAAGGCAGTGGCAGTGGCAGTGGGTGGCGTGAAATCCCCGAAGGCCATGGACTACCCCAATGCAAAGCCGGGCCTCCGCGACGGAGGCTCAATGGTTTCGCAGCGTTGGCCCTCACTGGCGGGAGAGCCCAGGAGCCGATCGTCAAGCCGAGGCGCCGACCCGTCAAGCCGAGTTGGCAGGCCTCACGGGCCCGCAGCGCCCTGCCACAAGAGCCCCTCGGCGAGGAGATCGTCGACGAGCTTCGAAGCCTCGGCCGATTCCGCGCCCAGCCGCACCGCCTCGGCTTCGAGCTCGGCGCGGGCTCGCGCAGCCTCGGCGAAGGCGAGCAGGCGCACCAGCGGCTCGGAAGCCGTACCGAGATCGAGCGAGCCGTCGGCCTTTCGCTCCACCAAGAGGTACTGCGCGCCACGCCGTGGCGGCGACGGGCGCGGGCGCCCGCCCCAGCATGCGAGTGCGTGCACCGGATCGGACCCGAGCTCGGCGCGGATGCGCAGGTAGAACGCCAGCGTGCCTGCGGGCACCACCAGGCCGCGCACGCCGGGCGAGCAGGCCACGCCTTGGCCGCTCGGCTCCGTGGCCCGCCGCAGCGCGGCCATCGCGGCCTCGAGCCGGCCCACGCCGAGCGCTCGATCGCCGAGCCACGCCGCGAACGAGGCCGTCAGCGCCGCACGCTCGAACAGGCCCGCGCGGAGCTCCGGCGAGCCGAGGAAGCCCTCCACCGCGTCCACGCCCAGCACCGCGGCCGTGGCCGGCAGCTCCTCGACCAGCACGTGCACGGCGCGGGCGCGGCGGTGTGGATCGGTCTCGAGCGCCCGCGGATCGACGTCGCGGAGCAGCGCCCGCTCGCGCTCCGACAGCTCGGGCACCGCACCGGCCCGCACCCGTGCGGCGAACTCTGGATCGAAGAGCATGGCCACGAGCGCTTGCTGTACTCGCCGTGGCTCGAGCCGCTCGTCGCTCATGCGGGCCTCGCTCCGGCCACGCGCCGCAGCAGCGGCAGCACGGCCGGGATCGGATTGCGCTCGCACTCCACCACCACCGCGCGCAGGTTCGTGGCGCGGCGCAGCGCCTCCTCGAAGATCATCCAGGTATCCGGCAGCACCTGCGTGCCGTGGTCGTCCTCCACGAACGAGAAGCCCTCCACTGCGTGCTCGCTGCCGCCGGCCACGTGGAGCTCGATCACGCGATCCCACGCGAACCCATCGAAGCCCGCGTTCCACGGCAGCCCCCGTGCGCGCTGGAACATCGCGAGGTGGGCGCAGTCGAGCAAGAGCCCCGTGTCGGCCGCCTCGGCCACTGCAGCGAAGAATTCGAGCACGTGCAGCGGCCCCACGAACACGGCCCCGGGCGGGTTCTCGGGCAGCACCTCGAGGCCGGTGGCCTGCCGCAAGGCCGCGATCCCCTCGGCCATGGGCGCCACCGCCTCGGGCACGAGCACCGGCGGCAGGAGCAGCATGTGGCCGCGGTCGCGCGCGCCGAAGTGCCACATCCCCGCGTCGCCGCACAGCCACGCGGGGCGCAGCATCGCCACGGTCTCGCGCACCGCGGCGAGCCAGCGCGGGTCGAGGTCCTCGGGCTCGTCGAGGTTGACGTCGAGGAAGTGGTAGGTGGTCGCGCCGCCATCGGCCACCCAGGCCCGCGCGTCGTCGTCGAGGCCCTTGGCGATCTCCACGCCCACCTCGAGGAAGCGCGCGAGCTCGGGGTGCTCGGCCCGCAGCGCTCGCGGGTCGAGGGCGCCGTCCTGGCGGCGTGCGCCGTACTCGGTGCTGATGCCCACGCCGAGGGCCGGCAGCGCGGGCAGGCGTTCGAGGAAGCCGGGCAAGGGCGCGCTCCTCCTTGCCCGTGGCTCAGGTGATCCGCTCGCCGGGGCGGCTGGTCGCCGGGTCGAGCAGCGGCAGCGTCAGGCCGCTCTCGTCGTCGCCGGCCACGAGCACCATGCCCTCGCTCTGCCCGAACTTCATCGCGCGCGGGGCGAGGTTGGCCACCACCATCACGTGCTTGCCGGGCAGCGACGCCGCGGAGACGCCCTTGGCGATGCCGCTGAAGATCGTGCGCGTGCCGAGCGGGCCGAGATCCACGTGCAGCCGCAGGAGCTTCTTGCTGCCCTCGACCGGATCGCACGCGAGCACCTTGGCCACCCGGAGGTCGATGGGGGTGAACTGGTCGATGGCGATCGTCTCTGCGAGCGCGGGCACCTCGTAGGCCTCGCTCGCCGGCGCGGTGGCCGTCGTCGGCTCGGCACCGCCCATCGTGTCCTTGCTGGCCTCGACGATCGCCGCCACCGCCTCGGGCCTGACCTTCTCGGCCAGCGTCTCGTACTCGCCGATCGCATGCCCGGCCGGCAGCGGCTTGCCGGCGCTGGCGAACGTGAGCGGCGAGACCAGCCGCAGGAATCGCTCGACCTTCGCGGCCCACCCGGGGAGCACCGGCTTGAGCAGCGCAGCCACCACCTGCGTGGCGTAGACCCCCGCCGAGCAGATCGCCCGCGCACGCTCGGGATCGCTCTGGGCGAGCTTCCACGGCGCGCCCTCGGTGAGGTAGACGTTGAAGTCCTCCGCCACCTCCATGGCCAGGCGCACCGCCTTGCCCGATTCGAAGTTGCGGTAGAGCGCGGGAGCCTGGGCGAGCCGCTCCTGGGCGCGGGCCACGAGCGGCTCGGCGTCCTCGAGCAGCGCCCCCAGCGTGCCGCCGAGGCGCGAGCCGATGAACTTCACGCTGCGGCTCGCGAGGTTGGCGGCCTTGTGCACGAGCTCGGCATTGACGCGGCTGACGAAGTCCTCGAGGTCGAGGTCGATGTCTTCCTGCGTGACGCCGAGCTTGGCCGCGAAGTAGTAGCGCAGGTACTCGGCCGGCAAGTGGTCGAGGTAGGTGCGCGCGAGCACGAACGTGCCGCGCGACTTGGACATCTTCTCGCCGTTGACGGTGAGCCAGCCGTGCACGTGTACCCGCGAGGGCGTGGTGTAGCCGGCCGCATTGAGCATCGCCGGCCAGAACAGGCAGTGGAAGTAGACGATGTCCTTGCCGATGACGTGGACGATCTCGGTCTCGGCGCTCGTGGTCCGCCAGTACCCATCGAAGTTGCGCTCGTGATCGGCACACCACTTGTCGGTGGCCGCGATGTAGCCGATCGGCGCGTCGAACCACACGTAGAAGTACTTGCCCGGGTGCCCGGGGATCGAGAACCCGAAGTACGGGTCGTCGCGCGAGATGTCCCAGTCGCGTAGGCCGTCTTCAACCCAGCGCATGACGTAGTTGCGCACGGAGTCCTGCATCACCGTGTGGCCGCCATCGGCCGGCGCGCGCAGCCACTGGCGCAGGAACGGCTCGTGGCGAGCGAGCGGCACGAACAGGTGCTGGGACTCCCGCAGCACCGGGGTGGTGCCACACACCACGCAGCGCGGGTCACCGAGCTCGGTGGGCACGTAGGTGCTGCTGCACACCTCGCAGTTGTCGCCGTACTGATCGGGCGACTTGCACTTGGGGCAGCTGCCCTTGACGAACCGGTCGGGCAGGAACATCGCGTCGTGCGGGCAGTAGAGCTGCGCCACCGGCCGCGAGCTGATGTCGCCCCGCTCGAGCATGGCGCCGAAGATCGCCTCGGCGTGCCTACGGTTCTCCTCGGAGTGCGTGGTGTGGAAGATGTCGTAGCCGATGGAGAAGTCGTCGAAGTCCTTGCGGTGCTCGACGTAGGCGCGGGCCACCAGCTCCTCGGGGGTGATGCCCTCGCGGCGCGCCCTCACCTGGATCGGCGAGCCATGGGCATCGTCGGCCCACATGAACACGCAGTCCTCGCCGGCCAGCTTGCGCGCACGTACGTACACGTCGGTCTGGATGAACTCGAGCATGTGCCCGAGGTGGGCAGAGCCGTTGGCATACGGCAGGGCGGCGGTGACCAGGACCCGCTTGGACATGGTGAGGAGGCGTTCTAGCACGCCCGGGCAAGCTGCGCGATCAGCCGCCCGTGGCCGCGCCGTCGTCGGCGTCCGTGCTCGCGCCGTCGTCGGGTCCAGCGACCGCCTCGGCGTGCGTGGGCTCGCCGTCCTCGGGGCCCGCGCCCTCGTCCTCGTCGATCGCCGGTGTCGCCGGAGCCGAGGCTTCGCACGCCTGTCGCACGAGCCGGAGCACGCTGCGGAGCGCCTGCTTGGACTTGTCGCTGCCCGGGTCGCGCTGGGCCTGCCGCACGAGCTGGCGCAGCCGCTGCGCATCCGCGGTGGGGTGCTCCGCCACCAGCTCGGCGAGCGCTCGATCGCCCTCGCTCACCAGCCGCTCGCGCCACGCCTCGTAGGCTTGCTCGCGCGCGGACCGTTGCCGTCGCATGCGGCCGGCGTCGCGTGCCAGCGCGTCCATCGAGGTGATGTCGTGCGCGCGGAGGAGCGCCACCACGCGCCGCAGCTCGCGGACCCGCGCCGCCCGCTCGCGCGCACGGGCCACGGCGAGCGCCTCGCGAACATCGTCGGGCAGCGGCAGATCGGCCAGCGCCGAGGCTCCGAGCTCGCTGAGCGCCTTGGCGAGCCGGCCGAGCTCGATTGACTCGGCCTTGCGCTCCTTGTAGCTGCGCCGGCCCGAGTCATCGTCCTCGGTCTCGTCGGGGGATCGGGGTGCGGCGCTCATGCGAACGCCGCGCGGTATACCACCTTCGGCCCGGAGGCGACCGCCAGGGCGCGGCTACTGGCCGCCCTGCCCCTTGAGCACGTCGGAGCCCATCGCGATCGTGCGACGCTCGTCGCGAGCGCCCGCGGCGGGCTGCTGCGCGGTGCTGCCGGCTTGCGGGGGCAAGACCCAGTGGCCCGAGGACTCGCCGCCCATCGGCACCTCGCCCGGCACCAGCACGCGGCGCGCCGACGACGTCGACGACGCGGCCATGACCGATTCGTCGGCGGGCATGGTGCGGCGCACCGCGGAATCCTCGGGGCGCAGGCCGCCGCTGACGGCGATCTGCTCGAGGTTGCGCACCAAGGTCTCCGCGGTCCGGCAGCGGCGCTCGAGCGAGCCGACCATCTCGTCCACCTGCGTCGCGAGACCCGAGACCACCTCGGGCAAGACGTCGACCGCCGCGTAGCGCAGCCGCCGGGGCGCGGCGAGCAGCGGCATGATCTCGCCGGGGTTCTGGGTGGCGACCGCCAGCTTGGACTCGAGCACCTTCACGGTCTTGATCGCGAGGTGGTAGTTCCGCGAGGTCCGCAGGTACCCCACGTACGACAGCTCGATCACGCGCTTGCCGTTGTGATCGGCCGAGGTCGCCTCGTCGATGGGGCGCGGGTACACGTAGTCGAGGCCGATCATCAGCTGCGAGAGCAGCTCGTCGATGCGCTCGATGAGCCGGTTGAGCTGGTCCGAGCCCACGTTGAGGCGCTGCGCCGAGTTGCCCAGGCGTTGAAGCTCGTCGGTGATCGCCATGCCATCGCGATCGTACGGGACCGGGCGCCGGGGTTCAATCGCCCCGACGACCGGCCACGCGACGCCCTCCACGGCAGTTGGGGCCGCGGGGGCCCTACTCCCACGTGATGCCCTGCGCGAGCGGCAGGGCGTTCGAGCCATTGACGGTGCAGGTCTGGCGGCGCATGTACGCCTTCCACGCATCGCTGCCGGACTCGCGCCCGCCGCCCGTGGCCTTCTCGCCGCCGAACGCACCGCCGATCTCCGCCCCGCTGGTGCCGAGGTTGACGTTGGCGATGCCGCAGTCGCTGCCCGCGGAGCTCCAGAACCGCTCGGCCGCCCGCACGCTGTCGGTGAAGATGGCGCTCGACAGGCCCTGCTCGACCTGGTTCTGGATCGCGATCGCACCCTCGAGATCGCCGTCGGCAAAGCGCCGCACGTAGAGGATCGGCGCGAACGTCTCCTCGTCCATGAGCGGGAACGGGCGCCCCTCGGGCACCGCCACCACGGTGGGCTCGACGAAGAAGCCCGGGCGCGGCAGCACGCGGCCGCCCACCAGAATCTCGCCGCCATCGGCCTTGGCGCGCTCGATCGCCGCCGCGAACTGATCGCGCGCGCCCGCGTCGATGAGCGGCCCCACGAGGTTCCTCGGGTCGCGCGGGTCGCCGATGCGCTCGGCGAGCTGCTGGTACGCGCCCACCACCTTGCGCACGAGCGCATCGGCCACGCTGCTCTCGACGAGCAGCCGCCGCGTGGTGGTGCAGCGCTGGCCGGCCGTGCCCGCGGCCCCGAACGCGATCGCGCGCGCGGCAAGCTCGATGTCGGCGGTGCGCTCGACGATGATCGCGTTGTTGCCCCCGAGCTCGAGCAGCGAGCGGCCGAGCCGGGCCGCCACGCGCGGCCCCACCTTGCGACCCATCGCGCACGAGCCGGTCGCGCTGACCAGCGGCAGGCGTGGGTCGTCGACCAGCGCCTGCGCCACCTCGGCATCGGGGCCGATCACGAGCTGCAGCGCGTCGCCGAGGCCGGCGGCGTCGAGCACCGGCCGCAGGAGCGCGTGGGTGGCCAGCGCCGACAGCGGGGCCTTGAGGCTGGGCTTCCACACGATCGGATCGCCGCAGACGAGGGCCAGCGCCGCGTTCCAGGCCCACACCGCCACGGGGAAGTTGAACGCGGTGATGCAGAGCACCGGCCCGAGCGGGTGCCACTGCTCGAACATGCGGTGGCTAGGGCGCTCCGACAGCATGGTGCGGCCGCCGAGGCTCCGCGACAGCCCCGTCGCGAAGTCGCAGATGTCGATCATCTCCTGCACCTCGCCGCGGGCCTCGGCGATGCCCTTGCCCATCTCCACGCACACGAGCTGCGAGAGCGGCTCCTTGTACACGCGCAGGCGCTCGCCGATCTGGCGCACCAGCTCGCCGCGCACCGGCCCCGGCACCTCGCGCAGGCGCAGGAACGCGGCCTGGGCCGCGGCCACCTTGGCCATGGCGGACTCGCGGTCTTCGAGGGCCACGCGGGCGATGACCTCCCCTCGGCTCGGGTCCACGACGGGAAGGCCCCCATCGGCGTCGACGGGCGCGGGCAGGCCCAGCGCCGCGAAGATTTCGGTCAGCTCCTGGCTCGGCATCGTGCGGCGGGTATAGCAGCGGGCCACGCGGCCGCGGGGGCGCAGGCGCGTGAGCTATCCGCCGGGCCTGCACGTTCGCGTTGCCCGCGCCACGCCGGGGGGGCTATGGATCGAGATCATGCTGGTCGCCGACATCTGTACCAAGGCCGTGGTCACCTGTGCCCCCGAGGATCGGCTGCTCGACGCCGCCCGCAAGATGCGAGACCAGCACGTGGGTGCGGTGGTGGTGGTCGAGCAGCGCGAGGGCGTGGTGGTGCCGGTGGGGGTAGTGACCGATCGCGACGTGGTGGTCGATGCCGTGGTGCCGCAGCTCGACCGGATCGGCGAGCTGCGGGTGTCGGACCTGTCGGACCGTGAGGTGATCACCGTCAACGCCGGCGTCAACGTGGATCGAGCGCTCGAGATCATGAGCGAGGCCGGCGTGCGCCGGGCCCCGGTGGTCGACGGGCGCGGGGCGCTGGTGGGGATCGTGACGATCGACGACCTCATCGAGACGCTCGCGGCGCGGCTCATCGGAGTGGTGGCGGTGATCCGCAAGCAGCAGATCCGCGAGCGGAGGGAGCTCGCATGAAGGCTTCGTCCTTGCTCGCCGTGCTCTGCACGGTCATGGGGTGCACCGACAAGGCTGGAGAGCTTGCTCCGGATTGCGACACGCGCTGTTCGGCCGATGATCGGAGCGACGACCCGCCGAGCGAGACGGGCCAGTCGACCGGGGATGCGAGCACCGGGAGCACCGAGAGCACCGGGAGCACGGAGAGCACCGGGAGCACCGGCACCGCGACCGACGAATCGAGCAGCGGTGGCGGCATGGAGTGCCAGCCCGCGATGCTCGTGAGCCCGAGCTACTCGATGGGCACGTGGCAGATGGTATCGCTCGACCCGACGACGGCGACCGTCACGACTCTCGCTCCCATCGACGCCGTCGGGTTCGGCCAGGGCGAGAGCGCGTACGACCCCGCGACGCAGCGGATCTACGTGATTGGTTTGGGTGGACCCGCGGAGTCCCCGATGGTGTTCACCTTCGATGGTCTCACGGGCGCGACGATCGCATCCCAGGCGCTGGTGAGCGCTCACGTGTCCAATCTCGAGGTGGTGAGCGGTTCCGTCATCGTAGCCTTGCACCAGCCATTGCCCGGCGGCGCCTGGGAGACCGTGACGTTGGATACCGCCACGGGCGGTGTCACCAGCCTTTGGCCCGTGGACTTCGCCGGTGGCTTCTATGCGGACCATGGCTTCGATGCCGATGCCTCTCACATCTTCCAGTTCGGCGAGCTCGACGGTGTCCCGCACGTCCTCACGTTCGACGCCACCGGGGCAAGCTTGGGCATGCAGCTCGCCGTGGAGCCCTGGGCGGGAGACTTCGCGGTCCCCACGGTCAACGGAGCGGGCGAGATCGTGGGCTTGGTCGAGGGGGTCGGCAACATGTACGACGTGGCTCGGCTCGATCCGACGAGCGGATCGATCGACATCCTCCAACCCGGGGCCGTGCAGCTCTCGGGCACCTATGCGGGTCTGACGACCTTCGACCCGTGTGCCGATCGCATCTACGTGCTCACGCCCGAAGGGCTGCTGACCATCGACGGCAGCTCGGGAGCGGTCATCTCCTTGATGCCGGTGCAAGACGAGCAGGGGTTCCCAGCCCTCGAAGCCGTCTGGTGATTCGCGGACGCCGGGGGCCGCACGAGGCGGCCACGGGATCAGAGCAGGCCCGGCAGCGGGTCCGGGTCGTCCGCGGGGTCGCCGAACGCCGACAGCGGCACGCCCATGTGCTCGGCGATCGCGAGCCATAGCGCGGCGATCGGCACGCCCTGGGCCGGCAGCACGCGGCCACCGGGTATGCCGCCGCCGGCGAGCACCACGGGGAGGTCGGCCATCGAGTGGCCCACCGAGAGGCTGCTGCAGGCGATCACCAGCGTGTGATCGAGCAGGGTCGAGTCGGCTTGGGGGACGGCGTCGAGGGCCGAGAGGAGCGCGGCGAGCTGCTCCATCGTCCATGTGTTCATCGCGGCGAGGTGCGCGTGCGCGTGCGGCTCGGTGCCGTTGGCGAGATGGGCGAGCGTGTGGAACTCCTGGTCGATGCCCTGCCACACGTGGCGCAGGCCGTCGTTGGCCGAGGAGCCGAGCTGCAAGGTGACCACGCGGGTGAGGTCGCAGGCGAGCGCGGCCACGAGCAGCTCGGTCTGAGCGGCGACCAGCGCAGGCACGTCGGCGTCGGCGGGCGTGCTCGGGTGGGCGATGGCCGGAGGCGGCGGCGAGGGCTCGCACGAGGCCGGGAGCGGGCCCAGGGCCGCGAGGCGGGCCTCCAGCGCATCGATGGCCTCGGCGTGGGTCTCGAGCAGCGTGCGATCGGGCTCGGGCAGCGCGGGTGCGAGCGCGTCCAAGCGGGCGCGCACGAGCGCGCGGGCGCGGGCGCGCTGCTCGTGGAGGTGATCGCGGGCCGGGGGCGGCAGGGCGAGCTCGCCGAACAGGCGTGCGTACGCGGCGGTGGGATCGTCCTCGGCGCGGACGGGTCGCTCGGCGTCGAGGGCCGACAGCGCAACGCCCTGGGTGCGCACGCCGAGGTGCAGCGTGGGCCACGGCGGGGCATCGGACGCGGCGGCGAGGCCTTCGGCGATGCGCTCGTCGATGGAGATGCCGCCCGGCAGGTAGTGGCCGCCGGGGCCGAGATCGGCGGCCAGCGGCTGCGCGGTGAGCAGCGAGCCGGCGGCGATGTTGTGCTCGTCGCCGAGCTGGCGGAGGCCCGGTGCGTTGTCGAGGCCGTCGATCACGGTGAGGCGATCCGCGAACGCGGAGAGCGGCGCGAGGATTGGCGAGAGCACCAGGCCTTGCGGGGAGCTCTCTGGTGTCCAGCGATCGCGTGCGACGCCGTGGGCGAAGTGGACGATCACGAGGCGGCGCGGTGGCGCGGTGGTGCCCGCGTGGCTGGGAAGGAGCGGCAGCCAGGGGAGCGCCGCGGTACTGAGGCCCAGGGCGCGCAAGAGGGCGCGGCGGCCGAGCTGGTGGGTCACGGCAGCCTCCGGTGCACGAACGCGTCGGAGGTCACCAGCGCGTGCAGGAGCGTGGGCACGTGGCCGTCGGAGGCGAGGAAGCGTGCTTGCAGGGCGGTGAGCGTGGCGGCGTCGTCCTCGGTCTCGGGGCGGCCGAGCGCGTGGCGTAGCCACTGCGTGGCGTAGCAGCGCCGGGCTTGCTCGCTTGCGGCGAGCGCCTCTGCGAGCGCGACCGGGCCGTCGAGCGGGCCTTCGACGTCGCTCCGCGGCAGCTCCCCGCGCGCGTCGATCGGGTTGCCCACGACGTCCTCGCTGCGGAACGAGCCCATCGCGTCGTAGGGCTCGAAGAGCAGGCCGATGGGATCGGTGAGCGAGTGGCAGCTGGCGCACACCGGATCCTCGGCGTGGCGCTGGAGCTGGTCGCGCTGCGAGCTGCCGGGCGTGGGGGCAGAGGGAGGCATCGGCACCTCGGGCGGGGCCGGAGCCGGAGGATCGCAGAGCAGGCGCCGGCGTACGAACGCGCCGCGGCCCACGGGATCGCTGCGGCCGGCCTTGGCGTGGGTCGCCATCACGGGCAAGAGCGTCAGGATGCCTGCGCGGCGCTCGGGGTCGAGCGACACGGGGTCGAAGCCCTCGGGGAGCTCGGGCAGGTGCTCGGCCGGCAGCGTCGTGGGCGTGGCGTCGTCGCCGTACCAGAGCGCGAGCGCGAGCGGGATGAACGTGGTTCGTGAGGTGAGCAGGGTCGAGAAGCGACCGTCGTCGTGGCGGAGCACGAAGTCGACGAACGCCTCGAGCTCGGCCTCGAGCAGGGGCAGGAGCGCAACGTCGAACGTGGGGTGGACGTTGCGATCCTTGTCGAGCGTGGGCAGGCCGGTCAGCTCGAGCCACTGGAGGTGGAATTCGGCGAGGCCACGGCGTGCACGCGGGTCGGCGAGCATGCGCTCGAGCTGCGCCGCGCGCACGGCCGGATCGCGCAGGTGGCCTGCGTCGGCCTCGGCAGTGAGCTCGGCATCGGGGAGCGACGACCAGACGAGGTACGAGAGGCGCGTGGCGATCTCGTGGTGGGTCGAACGAGCCACGGTGGGATCGTCCGTGGGCTCGCCGAGCTCTACGCGATAGAGGAAGTCTGGTGACTGCAGGATCGCCGAGAGCGTGCGTACGATCGCCGCTTCGATGGGATCTTCGTCGACGCCGGCGGGCGGGGTCTCGGGGCGAGCGAGCGCGTAGAGCGGCTCGAGCTCCTCGGCGGTGAGCGGGCGACGGAACGCGCGCGGGGCCAGGGCGTCGACCCATGCCTGCAGGCACTCGGCGGGGGGCTCGGGCTCGTCGAGGCACGGGTGCAGGTGCGAGCGGCGGGCTGCCGCAGCGCGAGCGATGGCCTCGGCTGCACGCTCGAGCTGCTCGACGGCGAGCTCGGTGGGTGGGACGGTGGAGTTGCTGGCGAAGCCGCCGTGCTCGTCGTCGGGTGGCAAGAGCTCACGTACGTCGAGGTCGGGGTGCAGCGCGTCGCCGAGGAGGTCGTGCACCGTGTGGTGGAGCTCCGCTCGCGTGAGCCGCCGCAGCGGCATCGCCACCGTGGCCGGTGGAGAGCCCTGCAGGGCGGGGTCGAGCACCTCGAAAGGATCGTGCGGGGCTTCGTGATCACCGGGCTCGCGGCATGCGAGGCTCGAGCTCGCGAGCAGCAGCCAGCCCATCGCGCCCAGGCGGGCGCGGCGGGAGCGAGACGAGGCACGGGCGCGCATGATCCCCGGGTCGAGGATGCCACGGCGCGAGGCGGTGGAGATCGATCGCGCGTGTACGAGCCGTGCGGCCGTTGGCACCCGCGGTGGGCGGGAACGCTCGCGGGTGGTCAGGCCGGCGGAGGCTCCAGCGCTGGTTCTGGCTCCGGGGCCAGCGCGGCGTGACGGCGGCGATCTTCGTACACGCCGTTGAGCCCGCCGACGAGATCGAGCACCCATGTCACGGAGAGCACGATCTCGGCCCATACGACGCCGCGCGACAGGGCGGCGAGGGAGAAGATGCCGAGCGTGGCCAGGACGAGGGCGATGCGGTTGCGACGCACGTAGAGGTGCGAGAGCCCGAGGAACGCCCCGCCGAGGAGCACGATGAGCATGAGCACCGCGTAGGACCTCGGGCGTAGCGGCCGCGTGCGGCGGCGCTCGGCGAGCGCGTCGGGCTGGTCGGACGACGAGGCTTCGGGCTCGTCGTCCTCGGCCTCATCGTGCTCGGATTCGTCGTCGGGATCGAGCTCGGTGGATGTGCGGAACGGCGAGGCCTGGGGGTGGTCGTCGTCGTCGAACTCGGGCTGCTCGTCGAACGGCCCCATGATGTCCTCGGCCAGCGACCGCGCGAGCTTCAGCGCGCGTCGCGGCACCAGCACGCGCGAGCGTACGGCCGCGCCGTGGATCGGCCCGAGCACGCCGTGGGTGTGCTCGCCGTGCAGCAGGCATGGCACGCCACGAGCCTCCAGTGTGGCCCGCAGCGTGTGCAGCTCGGCCATCGTGCTGCACTCGACGAGGAGGACCCACTCGGTGTCGTCGGGCATGGAGGCGCTGGTTACCGTACCACGGCGGGCGTGGGGTCAGGACCGTCCTCGGCGAGCAGCTTCTGCATCCCGGCCTCGAGCGCACGCGCGAGCTCGCAGAGGGCGTCCAGCACCGACTCGAGGTGTGGCGCATCGGCCATGCCTCGCTCCTCGATCTCGATGCTCTGTCCGATCTCGATCTGCGGGTAGGCGATGACCATGCCGAGCACCGCGGCGCCGACCTCCGGGATGTTGAGGAGCCGGATGATTCGGACCATGTCGTTGCCGGTGATCATGAGCGCGTCGTCGAGCTCGGGGTTGCCGACCTGGATGTCGTCGCCGATGCCGACGACCTTGCCGAGCAGCTGCAGGAGGCCCTCCTTGCGGACGTAAAAGCCGGCGGGCATGTGGGCGCCGATCGCCACGCGATACCGCGTGGATCGATCGTCGTTTCGCCGCCGGCTGAAATGCCGCTCGAGCCTCACCGCGACCGCCACGCCGCCGTAGCGACCCTCGAGCACGGGCGAGGTGTACGAGCCGCGCAACGTCAGGCCGTGCTTGGCCGCGAGCGCCTGCCACTCTCGTCGGTGGCCCATGAACGAGACGACGGACACGACGACGACGACGAGCACGAAGGCGATGATGAGGAGCTCACCCATGCAAGGGGTTGGAGCGTAGCAGAGATTCGTGCTTGGTCGGCGTCGAGCCACTGGCGACCGGCTGGGGCTCGTGGGCCGAGGTCACGACGGCGGAACGTAGTGCACACCGATGTCCACGGGCGGAGCATCGAGCGCCCCGCCGGGGTCGGTCGTCATCATCTGCCAGTCTCGCCCCAGCAACCCGTAGTCGGTCGTGGCCGCCGCGTCGTTACCCGCATCGATGCACACCGAGCCGGGAGCGAGGAACACCTCGCCGTCCGGGCCTAGTACGAATGGATCGACGAGCGCGACGACGTTGCCCACCCCCGCGAGGGCCTGCTCGCTGCAGCTCGATTCGACGGCGACGAACAGCGCGTCGTCGATGTCCGTACCATTGCCCCACAGCGCGACGTTGTGGACGATGCCCACGCCCCCCGCGGGCACGACCGCAATCCCGCCCACGCCCGCGGCCACGTTGCCGTAGACGGAGGTGCTGACGATCTGCGGGTATCCCCCGGCGAGCGCCGGGGCGAACAGGGCCCCACCGTCGGTTCCGGCCGTGTTGGCGTGCAGCGCCGAGTTGCTCACCCGCAGCGGCCCTGCGGCCAGGATCGCGCCGCCCTGTCCGGGGGCGGAGTTGCCCGCGAAGCTGCAGGACTCGACTGCGGCGACGGGCGGCGACAGACCGCCATCGGACGATGTGGACACCGCACCGCCGCCGCCAGCCACGCCCGTGACGGCGTTGGCGATGAAGCTGGCGCGCCGCAGCTGCCCGTAGCGAAAGTGCACGGCTCCGGCCCCCGCGTCCGCGGTGTTGTTGGTGAAGCTCGCTCTGAACAGCAGCAGCTCGTTGGACGCGAAGATGGCCCCGCCAAGGCCGTCGCTGGTGTTGCCGTCGAAGACACCGTCGAACACCGTCGCGCTCGCGCTGGTGAACGCAGCGGCTCCCCCGTTTCCGGCGGCGGCGTTGGACAGGAATTCGGCCTCGTGGATCTCGAAGTTGTAGCCGGCGCCGCGAAAGATCGCGCCTCCGTCCCCGGCGGCCACGTTGCCCTCGAACAGCACCTGGTTCACGACCACCTCGCCATAGGTCAGGGGCACCCCATTGAGCACCGCCGCCCCGCCATTGCCGGTGGCCGTGTTCGCGGTGAAGGTGGAGCTGCTGATGGCGATCGGGCCCTCGCTGAAGATCGCGCCGCCGTCGTTCGCCTGGTTGCCCACGAACAGGGATCCGGTGATGGTGATGTCCGCGTACTCGTTGGCTTGGATGGCTCCGCCATTGCTGAAGCCGCCGCCCGCGGCGACGTTGCCGTCGAACACCCCGTCGGAGATCGTCAGGGTCGAACCGAGCATGCGGATGCCCGCGCCGTTGCCGGCCGTGTTGGCGTGGAACAGCGGCTCGACGAGCGTGGCCGCAGAGCCGCCGAGGTAGATGCCGGCGCCCGCGGGCGCGTTGTTTCCCTCGAAGACCGACCCCACGAAGACGAGGCCAGTGCCCGAGGTCCACACCGCACCGCCGCTCCACTGGGCGACGTTGGCCTCGAGCACGGTATCGACGGCGTACACGTGGGAGACCTGGGCGTAGATCCCGGCACCCTCCGACTGGGCGAAATTGCCGAGGAAGTGCACGTCGATGAGGCTGAGATCGGAGCCGACCGAGAGCAGCCCCGCGCCGTCGTCGTCTTGTCCGCCACCGGTGGCTCGACCCCCGGTGACGACGATATCGGCCACGGTGACGCAGTCCACGTAGTTGGCCACCATGACGTGGCGCGAGTTGTCGGCGAAGGCACCGACGCCGTCGTCCCCGGTGAAGTCACCGTCGAACACCGTGGGTGCCAGCGGCAGCGGTCGCTCGACGAGGGAGCCCTCCCCGCCGATGAAGCCTCCGTACACCTGCACGTGATCGGGGAGGTTGGCGACGGGCAGGTTGGGGGCCACGGCCGTGTAGACGCCCTCCGCGACCCACACCTGGTCGCCGGGAGCGGCCGCGTTGAGGGCGAAGAACAATGAGGTGTAGGCGTCGATCCAGCTGCTACCGTCGTTGGCTCCCACCGCGTCCTGGTCGACGAAGATGATGATCCCTGGAGGGCCGCAGGGATCGGGGTTGAGCGTGCAGTCGGCCTGGCAGCCTGCGGGCGCCATGGGATCGGCAATGTCGCAGGCCTCGACGCCGGCGTAGACGAGGCCGTCGCCACAGGTGGCGATCGTGCAGGTCGTCAGGCAGCCGTCGAGGTCGGAGCTGTCGCCGTCGTCGCATGCCTCGACGCCGGTCCAGGTGAGGCCGTCACCACAGGAGGCTGGGGTGCAGGTACTCGGGCATGCATCGGTGTCGTCGAGGTTGCCGTCGTCGCAGGTTTCGGTGGCGGCCCATAGAGCCGATCCCAGTAGGCAGGAAGCCGCGTGCCGGGCCGCACCGGTTGGCTAGACCCGCGGCATGGGACTTCTCCGCCCGAACGACGACTGGCGCATCCCCGACGCCCTGTGGGCCAAGCTCGAGCCGTTGCTGCCCGTGCCCGAGGACAACCATCCGCTGGGCTGCCACCGCAAGCGAGTCCCCGACCGCGCCGCCATGGACGCCATCTTCTTCGTGCTGCGTACGGGTTGTCAGTGGAACGCTCTGAGCGGCACCGGCATCTGCTCGAGCTCGTCGGCCCATCGCCGGTTTCAGGAGTGGACGGCCGCCGGCGTATTCGAGGAATTCTGGCGGCAGGGCCTGTTGGCCTACGATGAGCTGATAGGCATCGACTGGAGCTGGCTGTCGATGGACGGAGCGATGACCAAGGCCCCGCTCGGGGGGGAAAAATGTGGGCCCCAACCCCACCGATCGCGGAAAGGGCGGGGTCAAGCGGAGTCTGTTGGCCGACGGCAAGGGCATCCCGCTGGGCGTGGTGATCGACGGAGCCAACAGAAACGACTGCAAGCTCGTGGAGCGGACGCTCGATAGCATCCCGATCCGCCGACCCAAGCCCACCAAGAAGCGCCCCCAGCGAATGTGCCTCGACAAGGGGTACGACTACGAGTTCGTGCTGCGAATCCTGGCTGAGTACAACCTTCGCCCCCATGTTCGGCATCGCGGAGAGGAGAGCCGAGCCCGACGTCGCCGCCGCGGCAAGCCTCGGCGATGGGTGGTGGAGCGGTCGCACAGCTGGTTCAACCGATTTCGACGCATCCTCGTGCGGTGGGAGAAACGGGCATCGTCCTTCATGGGGATGCTGCACCTGGTCTGCGGGCTGATCGCGTGGCGGGAGACTGGCCTACTGGGATAGGCTC
>Ga0315912_10000201_pt1 | contig 129500 bp, 127 predicted proteins | sample VfabasoilMG_FD_204469 | JGI IMG/M metagenome (GOLD analysis project Ga0315912, IMG submission 204469) | Garden soil microbial communities collected in Santa Monica, California, United States - V. faba soil | ecosystem: Environmental > Terrestrial > Soil > Garden | place: USA: California... | reverse complement strand
CGCAAAGGGTTGGAAAGCCCATGTATCTCCCCCGTCCGATGTTCGCCAGGTCCTTGCGGTCCCATCCTGATCATAGGCATACGATACTACACCTTCCAATGCATTTAAAAAGAACATTTTGTCCACAGCACAGCCATTACAGCTATTTTCGCGAAGGGTAATGGTTGTCCAACTTATTCCGCCGTTGGTGGTTTTCGAAATTCTATTAGCGTGATCATAAATAAAACCCAAGTCCTCATTTATGAATTGAATGGTGCCTATGGGGTGAGGCAGCGTGGCTATCTCTGTCCAGGTTTCACCTGAATCAACGGACTTGCGCAATTTCATAGACTGCCCTGCAAAAAATATCGTCTCATTAAGTGCGTAGAAAGCGTAGCCCCATGGAGTAAGCACTTCGATTGGGAAGGGTTTCTCCTGCCACGTCTCTCCACCATCTATTGTTTTGAATGTGCTTGAGTTTCCGTACGCAAATCGGACATAACCCGTTTCATTGAAAAATTGAATGAAGGCAGGCGTATGATTTGACACGCTCACACTCAACTTTAACTGAAATGAATTGCCGCCGTCTGAAGTTTTATAAACCTTTCCGTTATTGGTAAGAAGATAGCCAACCGTTTCAGAAACGAAAGACAATTTTGCAAAGCCGAATTCATCTCCTGAACTTGTCCAACTCTTGCCGCCATCAACCGTCTTGTAAAGACTCCCGCCCACGGCATATCCAATCTCAGCGGTCACAAAACAAATTTCTCCAAATTCATTCAATCCATTTTTTGGATGGATATAGCCAATATCAAACTGGCCATTTACGTCCTGAATTTGACAACCGAAGTAAAACAACAGGCAGATTGCGATGTGGATACGATGCATAAAACGGTAAGCGATGCTACGCTGCAAAGTAACCATAGCGAGATTACCTTGCAAATCGTCAGCTTCATGAGTAAAGTCATTTACCATGCAAGCGTTATCTTCTCGGTGCTGAGTATTTTCCTGGTCACATCCAATTTTTTTCCACTTCCGTCGTTTGTACTTCACCGCACATGAAATTTTCTTGCCCGAGTTGGTGTGGGTGCGGCTGAGGCCTTGCCACCAATTGAACGACACACCGTGTAGCATAATTAATATTTATCACCAAAAACAAATTCATTATGAACACCACAAAAGCAAGAATTCTGGTTGCCGCGCTGGTCGTCTCTATCGGCGGCTTACAAGCACAAATGCAAAACGTTGAAGATATCGGTTCGGTGATTACCAACGAAAGTGCGCAACGATGGATTGAAAACTTCAAGGCCAGGCACAAGGATGAAACTTACGGGCACCTCTATGGCAACCCGGTGATTGGCGAATTATTGGAGGGGAAGGGCGTTGCCGGCGTTTACATTTTCAATGGCCTTGATGGAGAAGGCAAAACACATCTGGTGTTTAAGACGGTAAACGACAAAGGAGAAGTCATCAATACGATTCCCCCTGTTGACCAGGGAGCATTATGTCCTCCGAACTGCCCCCCGCGACCACGCGTTGCCGAAGTTGGCGAGACCATTGCCGAGGGCCGGGCACAACAATGGATTACAAATTTCCAGGAAACCAAAAAGGATAGACTGTTTGCACAACTCTACGGCAAATCCATGCTTAACAAAGTCATGCTGCAACGTGGTGCCGAAGGGCTCTACTTCGCCAATGCCATCGACGAAAAAGGAAATGAACGTTTCGTGATCGCAGCGATCAAAGCGGACGGATATGTAATGTGGGATGGAATTATCGTTGACCAGGGACAACTGTGCCCGCCGAACTGTCCTAAACAATATCCTGTACGGGTGGTTGCGGAAAATCGAAACTAAGAGGGTTCAAATCACATGGAAGGAAATGCGCATTTCGATAACTCCGAAAATAAATTAACACGGTGCTCCAGATTATTTTTGGATTCCGGAATTGAGCATTTCCTTCTTGTTTGTCGGTGCTACAGCGCTAAGAACTTTCGATCAAGCTTTCTCCCCTAGTTACCTTCATCGCCGCTGACTTTATCGATCACTTTAAGAACCTTTTTGGTCTTCTTGCTGGGACGAAATCTATAAACAAAGTTCAGGCGCACATTCCCGGTATTCAATCGGACGACACGTTTATCCACATCGCGCGCAAGGCTCTGGCCGTTGCTTATATACAAAAGAGCGACAGCCCACGAAGAAGAATTGTATCCCCCGAAAATTTTAAAAAGGGTGTTAGGCGTTATTCCCGTCGCGCGCGTCTTACCGGCATTATCATAAAACGTATTGAAACCCGTAGACAAACTCACCGAGGCGACGCCGGTCACGAAGTAGTGCCTTTTGTAGACATAGGTATAGGCATAACCTAAGCTTGGTCCTACTTCAAAGAAACGCATTTGCTTTAATCCGGTAGCTGCTGCCTCGCCGTCGACTGCCGTTGGTATGGCAGTGCTGTCGGCCTGGATACTGCCGCCGTAAATATCAAGACCGGCAAGCCACGTTCCTGCTGACCGTTTCTGCCACTCGCTCTGCAGAAACGCTGCCCGATAAGAAAATTCGCGATGATTAAAAACGTAGTGCCCGGTTACTCCACCAGCATTGACTCGCACATCGGGCCTCACGTAGTAGTCACCTTCATTGTTCATTGCCTTCCCCTTGGGCGTGAGATAGAAGCCACGATAAAAAGATCCGATCAAGTCAACAGCGATCCTTCTTCCATAGCTATGGAGCTGCAGATCGAGATACTTGGTCTCTCCCTTGCCATGTTGAGGATTTAAAAATGGAAAGCCGTATGCCAGGTTTAACGTGACCGATTTGTAGGTAGCGCCAATGCCCATGTTTAAGGTAGTATTGGGCCGATACCGGATTTCGTAATCCTTTGTCTGGTTACGAAGGATCAGCGTAGTGAACTTCCTGGAGAAATAAAACCGGCCGGTTATTTTGTTTGGGTAAGGCTGGTAGTAGGTCGTGTCTGTTTCCTTAGATTTTGTTTGCCCGGAGGCGGCTTCGCCGACCCTTATCAACATCAAAAATGAAAGCGCCGCGCTGATGACGAATTGTTGAAGGCTCATGCTACGTGAAGCCAAATACTATGCCATCGACCATTGCTGCATCGACTGTGACAGAGCCTCATATCCCGGACAACAAGTGTGACCACGTGAATAGTATCTCCTACCGCCTGATAACTCCGGTTTCCGGTCTAAAGCAAATTCTGTCAGAAGCCATTGCCGAAATCGTCACTGAATTCCAGGGTCGAACCGTATGTAGCCGGTCCCTGCTATTGAAAGATCTCGTTCACGTTTAAAATCACGCCTCAACAAACGGCGAGTTGTGGAGAAACCTACCTCCGATACGCTCGACTGTGCAGAAATCCGTACAACCTGATGACGAAAATAGAGCGGGATCGCATTGGAATGATCCTTGTGTGAAGTAAGCCATGATTTTAGAAACACGCACCGCTGACGGTGAACGTTTCCTAGCCATCATCCAAGGTACAGACAAGGCGCTGTATGCGATTACGGATGCCGGGCTATTGTACAGAACCGATAGACAAGATCCCTAACATGTTAGCATGGGATAACACGAATGAATTAGGCTATTAGGACAACACTAAAAGTCAACCGGAGAAGGTACTTGCTTTACATTTCAGTTTTATGTCGAAAGCACCAAAAGAATGGGTGGGAACATTAACGATCATCATCGCGATTGTCTTTGGAGCATTTCCCGTTGCCGCGCAGCTCGACTTCTTTCCGCCAGTTGCCAAAGACGATGCCGCGAGCACCTTTAAAAACACTCCCGTCACACTCAACGTAATTGCAAACGACCGCGACCTTGACTATTTAGGATCTATCGATCCCAAAACGGTCGACCTGGATGTGACGAAGAATGGTATCCAGAAAAAAAAGGATATCCCTGAGGGTAAATTCGACGTCAATAACGACGGAGTCGTAAAATTTGATCCTGCCAATGATTTCTTAGGAACGGCTTCTATCAACTACACCGTAAAAGATCTGGCCGGAAAAACATCTAACCAGGCAACCATTACCATCACCGTGATGAGTGCTCCCAACGTCGCACCTGTCGCCGCCAACGATGCGGCCACGACAATGGAAGGCCAAGCTGTTACGGTCAATGTGATTGCCAATGATTCAGACAGCGATGGATCCCTCGACGGTGCCTCCGTCGACTTGAACACAAGCCAAGGCGGAATTCAAAATTCAGCCACGACTCCACAAGGAAATTTTTCGGTGAACACGTCCGGCGTCCTTACCTATTCTCCTGCAGCAAATTTTTCCGGAACAGCATCCCTCGCCTATACGGTAAAAGACAACGAGGGACTATCCTCCAACGCAGCCACGGTAACCATCACCGTGACCTCTGCCCCCAATGTTGCGCCTATCGCGGCGAACGATGCCGCCAGTACAAATGAAAATACCGCCGTCACCATCAACGTCGTTGCAAACGATACGGATAGCGACGGAACGATTAATAAAGGTTCCGTCGACTTGAACACAAGCCAGGGCGGAATTCAAAATTCAGCCACGACTCCACAAGGAAATTTTTCGGTGAACACCTCCGGTGTCCTTACCTATTCTCCAGCAGCAAATTTTTCCGGAACAGCATCCCTCGCCTATACGGTAAAAGACAACGAGGGACTATCCTCCAACGCAGCCACGGTAACCATCACCGTGAACCCCGCCCCCAATGTTGCGCCTATCGCGGCGAACGATGCCACCAGTACAAATGAAAATACTGCTGTCAACATCAACGTCATTGCAAACGATACGGATAGCGACGGAACGATTAATAAAGGTTCCGTAGACTTGAACACCTCGCAGAACGGCATTCAGAATTCGGCTTCCACAACCCAGGGGACTTATTCGGTCAATGGGAATGGAGTCGTCACCTATACTCCTGTCCCAAATTATTCAGGGACGGCAACGATCAACTATGTCGTGAGTGACAATGAGGGTGCGAAATCAAATGTAGCGAGCATTTCAGTAACCGTAAATTCCGTTAATGCGGCTCCCGCCGGCGTGCCCGATTCTATCGAAACCGAATCCAATCGCGCTGCGTCGGTTAATGTTGTATCGAATGACACCGATGCGGATGGAACCCTTGAGCCGGGTTCCGTTGATCTAGATCCCGTAACAACCGGTGATCAAAAAAGAATTGATCTACCCGAGGGGGTTCTTGAGGTGACACCCGCCGCGTTGGTTACGTATACACCCGCTGAAAATTACTTCGGGACGTTCAGTACTTCCTACACTGTAAAAGATAATGAGGGCGCGGTTTCGAATGAGACCACCATCACCATTAACGTGCGAGAGGTGACTTCTATCGCGATTGATATCCCCACAGGCTTTACACCAAACGGCGACGGCGCCAATGAAACCTGGACGATCCGTTCCAGGACCGGGGCGCTTATAGACGTGCCCCTTGCCGAAGTCAAAGTCTTTGACCGCCGCGGCGCATTGGTCTATGATGCGCTGGGATTTGAAAATCCATGGGACGGAAAATACAACGGCAAACCGCTACCCGCCGACAGTTACTACTACATCATTGATCTGAAGCAAGATGGAATGACCTATCACGGCATTGTTACAATCTTAACCAGTAGTCCATGAAAACAGTTTACGCTTTGGCGTTGATACTTGGAAGTATTACTATACATGCGCAGTTTATTCCAAACAGCAACCAGGCTTTTCAATTCGCCTCGGTATACAATCCTTCCTTTACCGGCATTGAAAACTTTGGAGACATAAAACTTGGATATCGTTATCAGTGGACAGGCTTTGGAACCCATGCGCCAAAATTTCTCAACCTTGTTTACAATGGAAGGCTAACGCGACCAGAAGATCGTTCGCGTAACGCGTTTCGCCCCAGTTCACCCGTAAAGGTTCCTAAAGCGAAGCGCATCCGGCAGGGCATCAGCGCTAACCTTTTTAACGAAGACGTGGGGGTATTCGAACGATGGGGCGGCGGTGTTGGTTACGCTTTTCATTATCCGTTATCCGACAAAAACCTTTGGATCGCCACCGGCATTTCAATTCTGTTTGACTACACGGCGGTTAATGTGCAAGACGTTTACCTCGGTGCAAACGCTGACCCCGACCCCTACTATGACCAGCTCGTAGCCAATGGTGTCAATCGAAAAGACTTAAATGCACGGGCCGGCGTGCTACTGTATTCTCATCAATTCTATCTCGGCTTCAGTTATTTGCCGATCTGGAATAAGGGCCTTGAAACGGCAGAAGGAAATCTTGCCAACACCTTTTACAAGGGCACCTTTCAGGCAGGTGTGTCGCTGCCCGTGGGAGATGCATTTCAATTCAAGCCTAGTGTGGCCGGAATCTGGCAGGAGGATGATCAGGTGCACATCGACTACAGCATCAAAGGTTACTATCGCGAAAAAATCTGGCTTGGCGTTTCTTATCGCGATGTTAACAGCGGCGTAGGTCTGTTGGGGTTTAACCTTAATAACTTTTTTTCAGTTACCTATTCATATGAGGTACCCGTCAGTTCCCTGCAGCAATTCGCCAATGGAAGTCACGAGCTGGTGCTGGCGGTCCGGCTAAATAATTCGGGAGGTTATAATCAGTATGTATGGTAAAGTATTTTGTATTAATCGTTTGGATATCAGCAGCGGTTCATGGGCAAGACCTACGGTTTAATACGCCCAGAAGACTCAGCTCCAATATCAACAGCCCATGCGAAGAATTATTGCCAATAGTAAGCGTGGATGGATCGACGTTGTATTTTCTGAGGATCAATTGTGAGGCCAATACCGGGGGCAAGTTTGCCGGTGCCGATATCTGGCGCAGTGATGTTAGCACGCAGACTTCCCAGTGGAGTAAGTCGGTGAACACCGGGCTTTTCAAGAATACCAATCAACACAATGCCATTGTCGGTGTTGGTCAAGGCGGCGACATCTATCAGTTCAACGCCGGAGCATCAAAAAGTACCAGTGGTATTTATTGGATAAGCGGCCTGGACGCACTGGCAAACCCGAAACGACTTCCCTTTTCATTCTTACAGTCGCAAACATTTTTAGGCGTTTACATCACACCGGACACAAGTCTAATACTCCTCTCAATGAACAGCGGGGATAGCAAGGGCGAAGAAGACTTATACGTCAGTTTGAAAAACTCAATCGGCGAATGGACCTCCCCAAAAAATCTGGGTCCGGTCATTAACACGAAGGGATTTGAAATCTCTCCCTTTTTATCCGCCGACAAAACGCGACTCTATTTTTCCAGCAATGGCCATAAAGGTTTAGGGGATGCGGATATATTTTACAGCGATCGTCTCGACGAGTCGTGGGAGAAATGGTCTGACCCTGTTAATGTTGTTATCTTGAATTCACCAAATTTCGATGCCTACTTTAGTTTGCACGACACCGTTGCCTACTTCTGCTCCAATCAAAACGGGCAATTTTCAGATATCTACATTGCTTCCATCAAAGCGAACAAGCAACCTCCCGGCCAAGAAAAGGAAATCGCAAGAATGATTGCCGAGGCTAAGTCGTTGTTACAGGATATTCGCGGTGACGCACGGGATTCCGTGGTTTATGCTTCGAGATCAATGTTTATCTCATTCCATCCAAATTCCACGAAATTCGAGGACGTCTCCTTTTCAGATCTGGATGCCGCCACGCTTTATATAAGGAGAGAAAATGTTGGAAAAATACGGCTTGTAGGATACACAAACGAAGAAAATAGCATACTGTGCAAGAAACGAATGGAAGCCGTGAAGCAGTATTTCGAAGAAATTCCAACCATGCATCTCACCTTAGAAACCGAACTGATCAACGAGCGCAACACCATACGAAACAGAGACGGGCTCGTCGAAATTCGCTACGAATAATTACAGGGAAAAAATGTACCGTCGATAGGCCTGATCTCATGTTCAGTCCTGGTCATTGAATACATGGCCCTGAAATTGACACGGAAGGCCTGAGACTCAATTCATCGAACTTCGGTATTCCAACGGCGTCACCCCTACGTGTTGCTTAAACACTCTCGTAAAGTGCTGCGGGTATTTGAACCCCAACTCATACGCGATTTCACTCACGGACTTGTTTGCATCAACGACCTTCGCCTTTGCGACTTCAATAAGTTTCAGGTGAATGTACTCGTTCGCCGTTTTACCAGTTTCCTTCTTTATAAGATCACCAAAATAGTTTGCAGAGAGGTTCAATTCATTCGCACAGTAAGCCACCGATGGCAATCCAACCTCTTGCGGTTTGTTGGTTGTGAAGAAATCATTCAACAACGTTTCAAAGCGTTCTAGAATTCCTCTGTTTGCGTTGTCACGGGTTATGAACTGGCGATCGTAAAAACGAACGCAGTAGTTTAGAAACAACTCAATGTTGGTGGCAATGAGTTTCTTGCTATGCTGATCAACGCCGTGTTCGAGTTCGTATTTGATTTTCGAAAAGCAATCGAGAATGATTTGTCTTTCGCGCTCCGACAAGTGAAGCGCTTCGTTGGTTGTGTATGAAAAAAAAGAGTAATCGCTCATGTGACGGCCAATCGACGTGCCGTGAATGAAGTCGGCATGAAATACTAAGGCAAGCCCCTGCGGTTGGTAAAATTCTTCACCGTGAGATCCGATCACCTGGCCTGGCGCAAGAAATACAAGTGTGCCTTCTTCATAATCGTAATTACTGATACCATACTTGAGATCGCCACATTTGATTTCTTTCAGGAACACAACATAGAACCCATAACTCATTCTCCGAAGCTGGCGGGGTGCTGCCCTCGACAGATCAACGACACTCACCAGCGGGTGTAGCGTTTCATTTCTGTTGAATGCATTGTACTGGCCAACGGTTTCAAACTTCAGTATTTCATCCATATCGGCTTTCGATTTGAACTCAAAATTAGGAGTTAAAAGCCTGATTTCGACAGCAACCGGCCCGAATCAGTGAAATTGGTAACTAAACCAGTAATCCGTTTAAGCCAAATACTCAAAAATGATCGGTGCTTTGTGAGGCGTTCAAAGGGCAGAACCCGCTGGAGGCCGATTACCTATTGTATGCGGCAAGTAAGGTGGTTAACTTTTATCGACTCACCTTTAAACTCGAAAACATGAGATTGAAAAAAATAGCTATCCTCTGCCTTATCTTATCGATCGCCGCTGGTTGCAAGCAGCAAAACAAACCGACCGAAACTAACTTAATGACTTTACAAGAAGCTAGTGTTTTCCCAAGAGGTGAAAAAATCACGAACAATAATTTTACAGGTACCGCCTATCTCAAAATGCTCATGGAAGCTGACAGCGTTAATCCAACGTCGGTTGGGAACGTGTCGTTTGAGCCGGGCGCGAGAACCAAATGGCATCAACACCCGGGTGGTCAAATCTTGTTGGTTATCGATGGACTAGGATACTATCAGGAAAAGGGCCAGGCGAAAAAAGTTCTAAAACGAGGCGACGTAGTCAAATGCCCAGCCAATGTGCCTCACTGGCATGGCGCAAGCCCAGACAGTCCGTTCGTACAAGTAGCTGTAACAAACCGGCACTGGGGCGAGACGGTATGGCTCCAGGATGTCACCGACGAAGAATACAAAAATTAAATTTCAAGAAACAGAAAGAGTGCGCTTCATACGCTATGAAATTCAACCGACCCAATCTTATCATCGCCATTCTGATCCTGACCTTTTCCTACGGCTACGCCCAGAAGAAGAAACCCCTTAGGATCGAAGAGCAAGGAAGTTTTGCAGTGGGGGGAACGGTAACAACAAATCCGGGAACATTTGATCCAATTAAGCGCACGCCCGAAGGCCAAACGTTTCATGGCGATCAACCGACATGGCGGCGATGTCACGGTTGTCCACCTTCCAGAGGTCGGGTTAAAAGGCAATACCCATTTTCCTTTTTCAGACCTGAACAACGTAGAGGTCGCCGATCTGATGTCGAAATGGTTAAAAGAAAAACGATTAGACCAATAACAACACGAACAAAATATGAAAATATCAATTTTAGGATTTTGCTTTTTTGTAATGACCGTGGCGTCATGCTACGCCCAAACTTCGGCCGTCACAAGCTTCACGACAGATGAACAGGAACTCGTCAATCTCTCGAAAGAGAAATGGCAGTGGATGGCGGACAAGAATATCGACAAGCTAGCTCCCCTGTTCCATGACGAGTCAAAGTTTGTTCACATGAGTGGCACGTGGAAGAAAGACGAGGAACTTGAAATCATTAGGACAGGAAGCATCTGGTATAAGAAGGCCGATGTTAAGGATGTCGCCATTGAACTGATCGATGATACCGCCATTGTCTGGAGCCGCATTACACTGACCGCGGAAGTTCGGGGCACCGATGTTGTGACCGAGTTCACCGTAACGGAAGTTTACAAGAAACAAAAGAAAGACTGGAAGGTGTTAGCCCTAACCTTCAGCAGCGTTCGCGACACGCATGTCATTAAGCATTAGAAAGAGTTCAATCTAATTAAGTTAAACCAGCTACTATGAAGACTATATTTCCTGTACTACTATTGGTGTTCATCAACACCACAGCTTTTGCCCAAAATTCAACAGCCGATCAGGAAGTTCTTAAGCTGTCCAAAGACAAATGGCAATGGATGGCGGACAAGGATGTAGGCAAACTGAAAGATCTGTTTGATGATAAGTCGGTCTTCGTTCATATGGGCGGATCGTGGGGAAAAGAGCAAGAGCTCAATGTCATCGGCAGCGGAGGCATTCACTATAAGAAAGCGGATATTCATGAAGCATCGGTACAGATCATTGGCAACACAGCAATCGTATTAAACCGGATCACGTTGCTGGCGGTAGTGGGTGGCAACGAAGTCACTAATCCCTTTATCGTTACAGAGGTTTATGTAAAAGCAGGTGACAAATGGAAAATGGGATCTCTTTCGTTTACGAGAACAATGACAGCGCCAACGGAGCCACCAAAAAAATAAAAAAGCAGGTAAGCACATCAAAAGAAATACGATTTCATCATGGCCGATTTATTTTCAACTCGAAGCATATCATTTTTGTTTGCCTCAATTTTACTTTTGACAAGTAGTTGTAAGTCTGACAACGAGGATAAAGGAAGCACTAACGACCGTACCTGGTCTGTGTATAAGGCGGACGAAGCTAGCTCAAGCTACTCTCCCCTTGATCAAATTGACACCGCAAATGTTAGTCAGCTGCAACCGGCCTGGACTTTCAGTATAAATGACCTTCCTCAATCGGCACAGCCCGCCAATAGTCAGTCGAATCCAATCATTGTTGATGGAGTAATGTATTCACTCTCCGCAAAACGAAATGCGTATGCGATCAATGCTGAGACGGGTGAACAAATTTGGTCATATGATCCATTTGAAGGCGGTGGCGGAGGTGGCGTTGAACGGGGCGTTACGTATTGGGAAAACGGTAACGATAAAAGAATATTCTTTGCGGCTGACAATTACCTCGTTGCCCTGAACGCAACAACAGGGAAGCCGATTCTTGAATTCGGAGATAGTGGAAAAGTAAATCTCAACGTTGGTGTGCGAGACAACCCGGAAGAAATTGCGATCACCATGACATCCCCGGGAATCATTTACAAAGATGTTATCATCTGCGGCTCTCGCCTTCCTGACTTATACGGCACCCCACCCGGATACATTCGCGCATATGAGGACGAAAAGTGAAAGTGCTAATTTATTAGCGGACAACATATCAACGCCTACAGTCAAATTGAACAATGGTATTGAGATGCCTATACTGGGCTTCGGAGTGTTCCAGGTTGCTGATCCGAGTGAATGTGAACGAAGCGTCTCCGATGCCATACCAACGTATTGACACTCAGCCCTGAGATATTTTGTATCGGAATATCCGAATCCGATCACACCCGCCACTCTGCCTAAGATCAATTGGCTATTGCCCCGTATGTCCCGAATGTAAAAACTTCCGGTCTTTCTGAAATTAATTGTACCCTTCTCGTATTTTAGCCCCAAATTACCCTAATGGAAATAATTGACTTTATCCTTCACGTTGACAAGCACCTTCAGGAATTTATTATCGAGTACGACAACCTGGTGTATGGAATCCTGTTCCTAATCATTTTCGTTGAAACCGGCTTGGTTGTCATGCCCTTTCTGCCCGGCGACTCGCTCCTCTTCGCTGCCGGAATGATTGCCGCGCAAGGATCACTCAGCGTGAGTTTATTGATACCCCTGTTGTTGATAGCCACCTTTAGTGGAGACAACACCAACTACTTTATCGGTAAATTCTTGGGCCACAAAGCGCTGGAGATAAAATTGTTCGGGAAGAATATTGTTAAGCAAGCCCACCTGGATAAGACGCATGCCTTTTATGAAAAGCATGGACCGAAGACAGTAATACTTGCCCGCTTTGTCCCGATCGTCAGAACCTTCGCTCCTTTTGTTGCCGGCGTCGGTAGCATGGCGTACCGTACCTTCATCGTATATAGCATCACCGGCGCGTTGTTGTGGGTAGTCGGTATAACGCTCGCCGGATACTTCTTGGGAGATATCCCAATCGTCAAGAATAATTTCGAGAAAGTAGTGATCGGCATCGTGCTGGTATCAGTCTTGCCGATCTTTATTCAGCTCTTTAAGGAATACAGACGCAAAAGCAACGCCATCAACGAAGGGACGTAAGCAATTCGTCCCTGGAGATTCCTGTTGGTGTAGGGCTGTCGCCTTTCAATTTTTATTGCCGCCCTTACCTGTGTTAACGACACCTCGGAATTCTTGCGGCGGAAAAGTCTGTGACCTGAGCAACCATGACGTTCCCACAACGAAAGCGATCAAAAGCGGAATAACGATTTTCATGATATCATCACCGGAAGCGAAACGCGAGAAAGCAGCCCCGGTGAGGTCGAAAATCATACCGGCATACGCCCACTCTTTCATTCGCGATAATCCGGGGAGAACGATAACGATCGCCCCGAGTATCTTCCACGTTCCCAATATGGTATGGAAGTAAGGCGGATAGCCCAAATGCTCCAGGTCGCGGGCAATGTGATCTACAGGAATTAGATTTCCAATACCGGTGGCCAAGAACACAAACGCGACTGACCCTGTTGTTATCCAATAAGTGATTTTTCTTGTTGTGGTCATCTGCTCATATGGTGATTCAAACAATCTTGTTGTTACGCTTCATCATCTCTCCTGTCATCTTTCTCGAAATCGATTCGGGTACCAGTGTTTTTGCAATCCTGAATTTTAATCCGGGCATTACGCTCACACGGTTTGCCTTTAACGCCGACAGCGACTCCCTCACACATTGTCCGGCTGTAATGGGTTTCAGCGGCATCGTGTTTTTGTCAAAGCCAAGCAATGGCACGATTGGGGTATCAGTTGGGGGTGTGATGAGCACGGTGATGTGAATTCCTGAACCCGCGAACTCATGATGAAGACTTTTTCCAAGTGATAGTAAAAGTGCTTTGCTGCCCGCCATACTCGCCATGAAAGGAACTCCTTCAGTGGCGCCCATCGCGCCGTTTAACAGTATTCCTCCCCCTTTCCGATCGGCAAATCTTCTCCCAAAATGATGCACGAGACTGAGGTGCGACATCGCGTTCAATTGAATGAACCCCTTGTGCTCGTCTTCCTCCAGTGATAAAAATCTTGCCGGCTTTCCTGTTCCGGCGTTTGAAATCAACAGACCTACATCGAGATCACGAACTGCGTTGACAATTTTTCCAATCGAATCTTGCTCAGCGAGATCAGCGGGTACTACTCTGTATCGGATACCAAACTCAAGCGCAAGTTCTTCCCCAACTTGTTCAAGCGATTGAAGCCGCCGGGCAACCAACACCAGATTAAGGCCATGGTCGGCAAGTTGGCGGCAAAATTCTTTACCGATACCGGAAGAAGCCCCGGTAACAACCGCCCAAGGGCCAAACTTATCCTTGATTTTAATTTCTTCCATCCGTTATGCTTTAGGAAATGAGCGCGCCGCTCAGATCGAATCAAATGTCTGGATGAATGGCGCGAGGCCTTTGTGTTAAACAGTCAGACTCTTGAATAATTCAGTCAGGAAGGTTATTGCTTCAAGCTTGTCCTGTACGCAGAGGGAGAACAGTGATAGACTTCTTTGAAGGACCTCGAGAAGTGCGCAACATCACTAAAGCAAGTTTGAAACGAAATTTCACTGACCGTCAGCTTACTCATGGCAAGAAGCTCCTTGGCTCGCTCCAGTCGTTTTTTCTTTATATAGTTAGCTGGAGTGTCCTGGAAGAGGTCTTGAAACGTCCGATTAAAAGTCGATACACTCAAATTCGCGAGGTTCGCCAAATCCTCAATGGATAAATCGGAAAACAGGTGATTATTAACGATCGCTTTAACGCTCTGATCTCTCGGCGTGAACAAATCGGTGAATAGGCTAATGACTGATTCGGCATTTTCGGTGTGTACCAGTAGCAAGACCAGCTCCTTTATTTTAAGTTCCAACAAGTCGTCACTGACCAGCGCAGGGTTGTCGAAGTAGAAATAAAGACCTTCGATAAATTTCTGAAGGGTGTCGTGAGGGATGACCTTATGAACAAAAGACTTTGTCTCCGAACGCGTTATAAAAGAAGGCAGCTCATGCCGGTAGATTTTCCGGATAACATCGGGATAAAGATGAACGACAAGAATTTCGTATTGCGTTGCTTTTCCATACTTCATCAGGTCGCCAAAATAATTGCCGCATTTTAACAGAACAGATTCGCCCTGTTCAATATTCACCTGTTCAAAAGGTGAATTGATCTTGGCTGTACCTTCTGAAAAATGAATAAAACAAGCTTCGTCCGGAAAGTTTGCCGTATAACGAAAAGGCGGTTCAACAATAACCTTTTCGATCAAACATTTATCTCCAAGATCAAATTTTTGATGACTGAGTACCATGGCATGAAAACACAAAACCACCCTTTTCAATTCGGATAAATGCCTTCCGAATGACATGGGAAGATAACCAAAGCTTGCAGAGACCTACGACTTATCCCCTCCCTTTAAGAGGATGCTTGGTAAAATGACTTTGTATATTCAAAGGAAGCAACCGTTCACAGTCTCGGGTTGACGGGCGACCAGGCATCAACAGCCGTGGCGCCTTCTAAGCCTGTCCAAACCGAGTGTAATTTGTTCGACGGTATTGAAATCAAAACATACATCATCTGCTCGCTTTCATGAGCATGGTTCGCAAAGTTCCTATTCGGGGGCACATCAAAGCAGGTGAACTGAAGATTCTTCGAACGGACTTCCCAGTATGTCGATTGCGTTTTCTTGTCGGTCTTCAATTCCTGCTGCTGCGAACTGCAGAATGAAGCTCTGGTAAAAACTTCCATGGATACGAACATTTAAACCTCTTATCGTAATATTGCGTTAAACGATAAAATACATAATGGGTTTACCAAATAACACCCTTCAACAAAAACACTATGAATTCGATCGCGGTAGAGAATTGGCTAAAGACGCAAAACGAATTACGATCTTTTGTTTATAAGAAGGTACGCGACAAAGCCCTTGCGGAAGACATTGTTCAGGATGTTTACCTGAAAGTCTACACCCATATAGGGTCCCTCAAAGAATCAGGTAAAATGGCTGGATGGATCTACCAGATCACTCGTAATGTGATCACCGACCACTTTCGAAAACAATCAAAGGCACTCAACAGCCTTGATCTGGATTGGAGTAACGACGATAGCAATTATAATGAGTGTGTCGCTTCCTGCTTACAGGATATGCTACAGCAATTGCCCGAAAAATATCGAGAGGCTATTGAGCTCACGGAGTTCCATAATCTTTCTCAAATCCAGCTCGCGGAGCGATTACAAATCTCATACTCTGGTGCCAAGTCACGTGTACAACGCGGGCGGCAAATACTCCGCGAGAAAATGGATGCAGCTTACAGCATTCAACTCGATGCGTACGGAAATGCCATCGCCTGTAAAAACCGGCTCCCCTGCGGTTGTGAGTAAAAGGAAGGCGGAGGCAAGCTCCACCTTCAATTCAGCTAGCAGCATCCGTTCGTGATGCCACCACAGCAGTCGTCACCACAACAACCGCCTGGATCTTCGTTCTTCATCATAAGTGCTAAAATTTTAGTTTGAATTGGCTTGACCGCTTTGGTCATTCACTTCTATGACGCATTGGGCAAGAGAAAGACGCGAAATTATTCGTTGCGTCTTTTTTGTTGATGTTCCGTCTTAGGTTAAAAACCATTTATGAGGCATACCTTTTACATTTCATTTATTGCGATCTTGATAAGCATTTCGGCTTTAGGTCAGAAAAAATCTGCTATCCCACTGACGCCTGCGCGAGGCCACTATAAGCAACTTAAAAAATTCAGTCCGAAGTCAACAGATCTCGCGTTAGACAAACAAAAGTTTGAAACTGATGCTGCCACAATCGAAAGGCGGATGAGTCTCAAGCCGCAGTATTTGACGGACGTCTCTGTAAATGATTTTCAAATCCCTGATGTTCCTGCTAACAGCTCGGAATTGACGAGGGCCGAGATTAATTATCTTCTTAATCTTCAAAAACAACGCACGCAGGAAGATGTCAGATCAAGTCTATACATGGCTAACGTCTGGTATAATTTACGAGTAACGCCAGCGGATTCGACTTACAATGGCTTTCGAAGAAATCTCTTTCACATTGGACGCTCAATAGGAACGTGGTTCAACCCGAACGACCTGCCATTGACGGCGGATCTCATGGCAAAGGTGTGGCGAGATGCTAGTTTTTTCATCTGGTCGTTGAAATTCAAGTATGCCAGAATTCGCCCTTACGTAATTGACAAGAATGTGAACAATCTTGAAGACACCGACTGGGCCGCATACCCCAGCGGTCATGCTGCGAACTCCTACATCAACGCCTATATCTATCAAGAGCTTGCTCCCGAATTCACTGACGTATTCATTAAGGATGCCTACGACATGGCTCATTCTCGCGAGATCATTGGTGTCCACTACCCTTCCGATTCCGAAGCATCAAGAATTTTTGCTAGACAGTTTGTGAATAAGCTCTTTGAGAATGAGCAGTTCAAGAAGGACTTTCAGAAGGTTAAAGAGGAATGGGCATTGCACGCGAAAGAGAAATTTTAGTAGCTCATGGCTCAACGGTTATCATTAATTAAACCAGACGGCATACCCCTGCCGTCTTAAATCCCATGCAAGTTTTTCTTCCATCGCTAATGCTTCTGCTCTTGTCATGACCTTTATATTAATGTGATCATAAAGACTCGGGCGCAAATAGGTTCCGTATTTCTGAACGATGTTGGCCGCCAACTTGTGCCCTTTCTTGTTCACATATCCCGTCCGGTGCTGGATGAACCGTTCCTGCGGCGTTTTGCTCGTCATCCCAACGTACAGGCACTGGAGTACACCATTGAACTGCGGATTCGCCTCCCGAAACTTCCTGTTTTCAGTAAAAACTTTCTTGGAGAGCTCTACCACATACACCCGATACCTCATGCGATTCTTTGTTCAAACGTTCTTTCTTCAAATCTACTATTCCATTTCCCGATTTCCATCGGACCCCGGTCCTCGGTGAACCTGGGTGACAACATTGTAATTATTCTCCTCATCCGGATCTTTCAGTGGCACAATCATTGTTAACTAAATCTGCGTGCCTCTCAAAACCTATCCGATACCGTTGGTCGTTATGGTTATCCTGTTGTCGGGATGCGGCCCGTTAGTACCGATGTCCTATGATCTCAAAGCGCCGCCGGCCAATCTGTCGCAGACCATTAATACCCCTGAAGCATCCATCACCCTTGAATTCATCCAACGACAATATGGTTATGACATTTACGATCTCGAGGTGATCAATAACTCTTCCGCTGCCCTGGAATTTGCTCCCCAGAACATCATTTTTTATGCATCGCCACATGTATTTCCCCTGGTGACAGACACGACCGACGATGTCCAAGCGATATCTGAATCGAACTCAGCATTATTGATGAAACGCGCGTTTGCCGATAGCCCGGGAGAGGTTGACAGGGTATATCGTCAAAAGTCAAGGAATAAAGCCGGGGCAAGTGTGTTCCTCGCCATCCTTGCTACTGGCCTGGTTATCTATGATGAGGTCAAAGACTCCAACGACAGCAAAAAGGAAACGTGGACTAAAAAGGATCAACGCAACGCCGCAGGCCGAGACCTTCTGACCAATGTAGCAATAACCGCTGCCGAAGTCGCGAGGGCCGACGCGCTTGAGGCAAATGAGGACAACTATTACTTGCCATACGAACTGTTTCCCGTGTGCAGTATTAAACAGGGTGAAAGTGTTAGAGGAAAAATATTCATCCGTGTTGAAAATTCCTATCGCTATTCCAGACTCCTGATACCTTTGCCGGACACGGATTATGTCTTTGATCTTAAAAGGCGCGGGGTTAAGTCGAAATCCAAAGAGTGAATAACCAGCAAGACCGCACCTGAGCCTCCAGATCCTGCTCTTCTCCTACTTCCCCGTTTCCTGAGCGAGCAATTCCGCCTGTTGTTTTTCGAATGCTTCACGCTCCGCTATCTTTTGGCGCTCGAGTGTATCCTCCGGCTCAAGGTGGTGTTGCCAGGCGAAGGTCTTCCGTTCCCACCGTAGCTTGTCGCCGTCGGCACGAAACACCGTATAACCCGGTTCATACCCGACCCAATTGCCGCCCCACCACGCGGCGCTAACCGACTGACCAGTGATGTACCAAACGCCATTGTAAAAGAAATCTTCGGGCATGTGGCTATGACCTTGCAGTACCGCCTTTACGTTATGACGTTCGATGATCCTTCTAAAGTCGACAGTGTCTTCAATGACCATGTGACCAAACGGATTGAATTTGGGGTCTCCATTCATTTGACCCATGTGACAAAATGCAGCGATGTGAGTCATTACGACCGTAGGCATCTTCGCGTGCTTGCCAAGATCAAAACGCAACCATTCAAGTTGGGGCTCGCCCAATCGTCCTTTATAACTTGTACCATGGTCGGCCTCTATCGGATGAATAGAATCCAACACAACAAAATGCCATCCTTTGTGATTAAAGCTGTAGTAACTGGATTTCATGTTGAGCTTATCCATGATAAGTTTCTTGCCGAGATCCGGATCGTCACCAGCAACCTTTCGGCGCGAACTCCAACCTAATACATCGTGATTACCAATAGAATTGTAATAGGGCATCTTCAACTGATCAGAGGCATTTTTATAAAGTTCAATCTGATCTAAAAATTCCTCTTTCGCCGTGTAGTTTCCGTCGAAAGCCAGGTCGCCACCCATCAAGACAAAGTCAGCCTTGCCATGATGCTTGTTGACATCTGCCACGCACGCCTGATAACCCAAGTGGCCCTGTCGCTTCCGGCGCACATGCATGTCGGTAAGGTGAACAAACGAAAACGAATCGGCCGCCAGCCCGTCCTTCGAGAAACCGATGACAGGATTAAGTATAGTGAAGCTTGTTGCAGCGGCAAATTTCTTTAGAAAGCTTCGTCGTTGGGGTAAGTATTCCATGGGCGTCTTGTTTGGCTATTCAGAATAGACATGAACCAAGACAAATCTTATCATAACGTTTCAAAGAATCATCACTGAAAACGGTGATATCGTCACCCCACGGGCAGATCGATTAACACAAGACAACCCTTACCAGGCTGACTTTCGATGCCGAAGGTTCCCTTGAATAAGTCAACGCTGGATTGGATCGAAGTAAAACCAAATCCCCGGGCCATGCTCTCCTCCGACATTCCTATTCCATTGTCTTCCACCATCAGGTTCAACGAATCATTATGAAGAATAATTTGAATGCGTAGCGACGTCGCCCTGGCATGTTTGAATACATTCTGAACCAGTTCCTGACAAATCCGATACACGCGAATTTCCATTTCTTCTGGAAGTCTTGCTTCCAAACCGAGCACTTGCAAATGAACATCCAACTGACCCGATGCATTTACCTGCGCAACAAACGACTGAAGGGCCGAAAGCAACCCAAACCTGCTCAACGACACCGGCACCATGTTGTGTGATATCTGTCGAAGCTCGTCGATGGCTTCGTCGAGCAACTTCAGACTATCGGTAAAACGCCCGGCTTTTTCAGGTACCTTTTGAGAGAACTCTGTCTGAAGTCCATTGAATCGCAGTCGTACACTCGATAACAATGAACCCAGGCTATCGTGAAGGTCCCGTGCGATTCTTTTACGCTCGTTGTTCTGCGTCTGCATCAGCGCTTTTAAGTGTGCATCCTTCTGTGCTTCGATCAACGTGGACAACCTCTCCTTCTCCATCATCTCTTTTCGTATCTCTTCGTTGAGCTTGACCGAGTGTTCGTGGATGCGCGCATTTTCTATCATCACAGCACCCTGGTTCGCCGTAATCCTAACCGACCTGACACGTTCAGTAACGTACCAGTTCTTGGCAAAGACATTTTCGAGATAGACCACCATTGACAAATTTCCACTGATCGTGACGGGAAGGATAAGAAAAGATTGTACTCGCCTTACTTGTAAGGCGTCAACATCCCGCAGGCCGCGTTCGTCTTTCAATTCATTAACAACAACAACCTTTTGCGATTTCAGCGCCATCAGCATCATCGACTTGGGCATGGAGGCTTGTTTCTCATCTCCCTCTGGCAATAAGGATAGATCATCGTACAAAATGCGGTCGCCATTCCCCTCGACCAGTTCGACCACGGCGTGCGTCGAGCCGGATATCCTCAACAGCAACACCATAAGCTTCTTGACGAGTGAGCGCACCTCCATATCTCCGCTCAGTTCATACTGCAGCGTCTCGATATCAATGGTTTGTGAGTAATGACTTTCACCTGACAATAACGCTACATACTGTTGCTCCAGCTGTCTGGCTTTCGCAATGGCATTCCACGATTGAAAGGATTCTATGGCAGTCAACAACAGTTCGCGGGCCTTGACATCCTTTGCATTTCGCGTTAACAAGTACTTTGCCCAAAGCTCGCAGGTGATCGCACGATGATAAATATTAGTATCCGCCGCATCGAATGATTTCTGAAAAAACTTCGACGTGCTTTCACCTTCACCAGTGATTCGGCACCATTCAGCTTTCATCAGCAACCAGGCAGGCAAATAATTGGAAGGCGCATAACCCTTCCATGCTTCAAATGAGGTAAGGACGTCGGTCATCCTGGGCGTCAGATCTTTCCATATTGATTCGGAATAGCTATACCAATTCTGCGTAACGGATAGGAACCAAATCGTTAGGTTGGCCGGCAATAACGGCGAAGATTCCTGCAGCTTCCGGTTTTTATTCGCTTCTTCCGCCGAACGAGCCGCCAGTTCGTAGTGTCCAAAGAGAAAATAGTATCGCGCCCACACATGATTCCGATAGAATTTTTCTTCCTGAATTGTTAATCGACCTGCCAGGGATGATGGATTTTGTCTCGGAATTGAAAACACGGAAGTTTCACCCGTGAGAAATCTGATCAGACTTTTTTGATAGTGGGTGATGTAGTACGTAAGCTCCATGCCGGGATACGATTCTTCAAAATCCCATTGAGACAATCCGTTCAGGGGTAGTCCTGAGACCAGGTGGAGATTAAGCTGGTGTGTTTTCAAAATATAAAGCCCTATGAGGTCGCCAGCCTTCCTGCCCGCATGGGCGGCTTCTTCGAGTAAATACTTGCTCTCCGAAAAGTTTTTCATCCACGGCTGGATATAAAACGAATACACACCAAATACACGACAGCGAAGCGTGATATCATCCAGTGATTTATTGATCTCGAGACCCTTCGTCCCGTATTCATATCCTTTCTCGATGTCGCCGGAGATGATCAGCATGCGACCGTAGGAGACATATCCGATCGCTTTCACAACGGACGGCTTCTCCCGATTTGCGCGAAGTATGATTTGCAGAGCTGCCCACGTCATTAACACATCAGAAGTGTGGTGAAGACTCATGCCTCCCACATAGAGGAGTTTGAGAATTGCTTCTGAATGTTCGGGGTCGGATTGATGCTCAGGAAGAACAAATTCCGGGTCAAGCTCCTGCTGCGCAAGAATCGCTTTCAGTCGCTTGACTTCCTCGAGCAACGGCTGTTCCTCGAGCGGCAACTCTACACCCAATTCACCGAGACATTCCCTCAATATCCACACTACTTTTTGGTAGCGCGCCAGGTGATTATTAATGGTGACTTTCAGTTCGAAGACCTTTGCACGTTTCGAAGGTACCGTTACACGTTTGAGTAGATCATCGAGGTGAATCTCGGCCAAGTCATACTCACCCAAATGATATTCGACTCTGGCGCGATCCATATAAACGTGCCAGAACAATTCGCTTACATCCTCCCACGCGCATTCCTTCAACATTTCCGCGCTGGTCTTGAAGAAATACCGCGCCTGGTCATAGGCTTTGTCCTGCTGTAATAATTTCCCGGCCTGATAATTTAGCCCTGCCACGAGTTGCAGCCTGCCGTCAACCTTTACGCGATCAATCGATTGGTTGAAACTTGTCGCCATGAGAATGATATCCGTGCTGTTCAACCGATCAAGTCCGCGAGAATAAAATAGATCAGCGATTTTATAGTGAAGTTCCAATTTCAGATTTTCCGACAGCTGATTATAGATCATCTCGCTGACATGCATCTCTGAAAAGCGTACGTCCTGATCGTATGATTCCAGTAAACCGGCATCCACCGCCTCCGTAAGAAGAGATTTCATTCTAAAGACATCTCCCTGCAGCCAGTCGAGCACGATCTGTTTGTTAAAACGCCCCATACACGCCATAATGCAAAGCACATCATAAGCGGCCGGCGAAAGTTTTTTCACGTACTCCAATAGGATGTTTTGCGCATTCTGACCTTCATACTGCTTCTTCACCACCGCGGCATCACATTGCCACAAATGGTCTTGTTGCCAGATCAACTCGCTGTTCCGCAAACTTTCCAGAAGCGCCTGCAAATGAGATGGGTTTCCTTCCGTTAGTCTATGACACGTATCAATCAATTCTGGCTGGCATTTTCCACCGAGGGCTGCCTCAACAAAGGAGAGCACTTCATCCCGGTTCAGGCCTTTCAGAAAAACATTTTCAACTCTTTTCTCCTTGAGCCGAAGTTCCTCGACAAGCTGACGGAGCAAGCTGATCTTGTTCTGAGGCGCACGGTAGGATCCTATCCAAATAAGCTTTTGACCGGGCAGGTTCAACAACAGGTATTTCAAAAGATTAATCCCCGATGCATCGATCCATTGAAGATCGTCAGTAAAAAAATAGACCGGCCGATGGTAGAAGTCCGCCAGGAACTCAAACAATCTTTTGAAGAGCGGATATAGTTGATTCTCAATCGCCAGGTGTGACCGCACGGGAGCAATGGCTTCTTTTCCAAGGATCAATGACAACTCGGGAATGTAATCGATCAGTAATAAAAAGTTCTCGCCAAGGTATTGTGTAAGCGTTTCCGAAAAACGGTGAAGTTCCGACTTGCTGGACTGATTGTAGATCTTGCTCAGATAGTCCGAGATACAATACTTGAATCCGAAATAAGGAATGTTCTGATGTTGCTGATGGTGCCGCGCGATGAGAACCGGGTGCGTGCTCTCCACTCCCTGTAAATAATTCTCCACCAGCATGGTTTTGCCGGTGCCGGAATAGCCCGACACAAGAACGCCACAGAGCGACGAGTTTACATCCAGATTCATTTGGTGAACAAATGCATCCAGTTGAAGGCTGCCCTCCATTTTGGTTACGACGCGCTGCCGTACCTGATAAACTCGTCCTTCCAGGTCTCTTTCCATGGTTAACTGTTATGCATCAATTCAACGTTTCATGACACATCGGTCGGGATTGTTAATATAAACATTGCACGCACTTCCGCGAAAGCAATTGCCGTCTTTTCTACAGGCGGATGCAGCGCTTTTTTCATATCCATGCGTTACTCTTCGTCCGTACTACCCTGCTTCATCGAATCGTATAACGCTTGCTGAATTTTAGTCCTGGTATTCAGTTGATACAATCGCGTATTGTCACGGGTTGGATCAACGCGGTTGGATAAGAATATGTAAAGTAATCCCGTCTCAGGATCCATCCAGGTGAATATTCCGGTAAAACCTGTATGACCAAAGCTTGCCGCGCCGGCGTCCTTTGCAGTGTTGTTATTGTCGCCCGTGTATTGCAAGTTTGGTTTATCAAACCCCAGCGCCCTCCTATTGTTATTCTCGGGAAAACGCGTCCGCGTCCACTCCTGAAGCGTTGTTGATTTTATGTATCGCTTTCCGCCGTACTCACCCATGTCCAGATACATTTGCATCAGCTTGGCCAGGTCGTTGGCGTTGGCGAACAACCCGGCATGTCCTGACACCCCTCCAAGCATAATGGCGCCTTCGTCGTGAACCGTACCGCGAATGGCTTCATGCCTGAAATAATAATCGTGTTCTGTTGGGACAATGCTTTTCTTCGGATAGCGCAACATTGGATTGTAGGTAAGCGACGTTGCGCCCAACGGTTTATAAAAATTAGATTGAATGTACGTTTGAAAATCCTGATCAATCATACTTTCCACGACCCGCGGCGCGAGGATGAAAAAGAAATCAGAGTACACGTATTTCTTTTCCGCCTCAAGCGGCGACTTACGAATTACATTAACGATCTTACCCGGATATCCCCGGTACAAATACATGCGGTCTTTTAATTTGATAGGAAAGCGCTTCGATGAATCAGGCTTGACCGTCGCCCACTTATAGTTTCCGTTTTTCTTCACGATATCTTTATAAAAAGGTATCCACGGTTTGAATCGCGCCTGGTGGGTCAGGATATCATACATCGGAATGTCAGCTTTGTTCGAGTGCTTGAATTTGGGAAGATAGTCAGCAAGCGTGGCGTCAAGCCTGAAGGTACCTTCATCGTAGAGTTTCATCAGCGCGGGCAACCCCGTCGAGATCTTGGTGACCGAAGCCAGGTCATACAAATCGCTATGTTTTACCTTAACTGTGTCCGCGTAATCCTGATAGCCATAAGCTTTATTCATGACCACGTTTTTATTTTTTGCCACAAATACCTGGCAACCCGGAATCGCTTTTGCAGATAACGCCTGATTAACCAGTGAGTCTACCTTTGCATGTAAAACTTTTGAATTCATTCCTGCATCTTCCGGTAGCGTATACTTAAAACGGTTTCCGCCGCGCACGTCAATACCGCCTCCTGAAGTGAATTTGTTTCCAATGCTCACCGGTAGTCTTCCGCTCGCACTGGTTCCTCCGAAAATTAACTGCGCGGTAAGGTCTTCGATGTCATCGTTATCCTGGTAGGTGACGATGAGTCCGGCCGACTTCTCAATTGAATTCAACTTATCCAATGTGTAAGGATTTTTAAAAACCGCTACAACAGTGTTCTCCCGAACAGCCAGCGAACTGATAAAACTCAAAACCGGTTCAGAAAACGTGACTTGATTGCGCGGTCTTCCCGGGTCATCGTGAACTCCGGCTATAATCTGGTTGTAATCCTTGAGCTTTATGTTTATGGAGTCAAGGTAGTTCTTGTTCGCGTCGCTCGGAACGAGAAAGTGATCAACGCGTGTATAGAAGCCGAGCGTCCTTTGAAAAGTTGTCGTTTCATTTCGTCCTATCGAAACAGCGGCAATGCGGATCTTATCAAGGTCCTGAAGCGGTAAGATATTTTGTTCGTTCCTTAATACGGTAATAGAAGCTTCGATAAGATCACGGTTGAGCAATTTTGCCTCAGGACTATTAAGCTCATCCACGATCGTATTGACATCCAAAGATTTTAAGTGTGCCAGCCCTGCGTGATATTTCATCGCCAGCATTTTCCTGCACCGCTCATCAATATCGAGCTGGCTCACGTGGCCCTCCTTGATGGCCTTTCTTATTTCCGTAATCGCGCGCGACACATCTTCAGTCAGTTCGAGCATGTCGTTGCCGGCGAGTATCGCATCCTTGTCAACCACACCGGGTTGGTGGTTCGTCGTAACGCCGCGCATGTTCATGGCATCCGTTACGATCAGTCCCTGGAAGCCCATCTCCTTTCTCAGCAAGTCAGTGATAATTCGTTTCGACAACGTGGACGGAACGCCTGAGGAATCGAGCACAGGAATGTTTAAATGTGCCACCATGACGCCAGTTATTCCAGCTTTGATCATTTCGCGGAAGGGATACAATTCCAGTGAATCGATTCGTGCGCGCGAGTGATTGATCAGCGGTAACGCATTATGCGAATCTGTGCCTGTATCGCCATGTCCCGGGAAATGTTTCGCCGTTGTGAGGATGCCATGGTCCTGCATTCCTTTCATATAGGCCATGGCCTTTCGGGCAACATTGTATTTATTTTCGCCGAAGGAACGGAAATTAATAACCGGGTTATCGGGATTGTTATTGATATCAACGACCGGAGCGAAATTGATATGAATCCCTGCGCGTCTCAATTGCCGGGCAACCTCACGCCCCATGTCATACAGCAGGCTGTCATTCTGAATAGCGCCCAACGTCATTTGATAAGGATAGCTGATGGTGCTATCCAAACGCATTCCCACGCCCCACTCGGCATCCATTCCCACGATCAATGGAACCTTCGATGCCGATTGATAAGCATTAATGAGTTTTGATTCACGAACAGGCCCGCCCTGAAAGAATATCAACCCGCCTATTTTTTGCTCTCTAATGAGCTTCAGTATTTCCTGTTTGTGTTCCTCCCCACGATTCGAGTAAGCCGCTACTGCGATAAGCTGCGCTATTCTGTCATCGGGGGTAAGGGTGCTAAAAACCGAATCAACCCAATGATGATGCATGTACTGCAGGAAGGATGGTCGTCCAACGTCGTTTTGGGCATTTAACGATTGAAACAAGAACAGAATGCCCGCAGCTAATATCAATGATCCCTTCATGGCGGTTAAATACGATAATGGTTATCGCTTTTGAAACGAATGTTTGACGAATGACTTGATTCTTGACGAAGGATGGCGTCAAATAAAAGAGCCCTCCCAGCCATGATAGCTGGAGAGGGACCCTTAAACCCAATACGTTCGACTCACATCAAACCAGATCGATTACCAACCCGGTGTTTGTGTAAGTGTGTAACCTTTTTCCTCATACTGGCTGATCTCGTTATTTCCCACGGGAGACGTGTACACCCTGTCTGTAAAAGGATCCCGGTTTACAATTTTCTCAGGGACATAAAAACCAACCATGTCGACCGCATTTGTGCCATTGTATGTCACCACGGTTCCATCGGCCTTCTGAACTTTCAGTATGTTTACTTTCGCGGCCACCAGGAACGAGGGGAATTCCGTCTGAAAATTGATCCATGGTCCCAGAAGGATGTCAGGGTTGGTGGCGCCATCCATATATTCAATTTTTTTCCAACGCTTGATGTCCATCAGGCGTGTGTGCTCATACACAAATTCCATCCGGCGTTCCCTTCTGATTTCCCAGAGTAGCGGAGGCACGGTAGGATCACGATCAGGATCATCCGGTATGGTGGCCAACGCGAGCGCTGCGGTTTTCACCACGCCCTTCGCAATGGCTGGCGCATCCAACGGCCGGTTGCGGATCGCATTGATCGACGCATCCAGATCTCCTTGTGTTACTGCAACCCCACCGAGGCTTGCAAGCTCCGCCTTGGCTTCAATCCAATTCAATACAACTTCAGCCAGACGCATAACCGGCGCGTCGTTTGTGTTGGTGCTTGAACCATACTTGGGCGGATAAGTGCCACCGGCAAACGCCGGTCCTTCGCGGTCAATGAATTTATCTGCATACAATAACGTAGCAGCTTGCGACCTTGGCACATCCCAGAACGTTGCTTCGAAGCGAGGATCGCGGGTGAGAATGAGATTTGCCAGATTGAACTGATCTGCGTTGGTCACGGTCGACAATTGATACGGCTGACCATCTGTAGTAATAAATGATTTCACCAGATCCAGATTTGCCGCCTGCGCCTGACTTTCTGTAATGTTTGAATAAGAAGCAATGGCGTGCGTCACCGATGCTGCCGCATCATACTGTCTGTACATCAGCACTTCTTTATTGCCATCAAGGCTCTCAGAACCAAACAGCGCGCGAAAATTGCTGGAGAAGTTCCACTTGTTGGAAAGCTTCACGATATCGGCAGCGGCCACAGCCAACTCAAGATACTGTTTAGCTTTTTCATTATTATTCAAATGGTATTTCTGCCACGTCCCTTCAAACAACATGAACCGGGAAATAAACGCGGCAGCAATGTATCTGTTCAATGCCTGGACGCTGCCATCGGACAAACGCATGTTGGCCAGGACATATACAAAGTCATCGTATACTTTGTCCATTACCATCGTGCGCTCATCCCGGTCTTTGTACAATTCATTCGTTTCAGTCTCAACGAGTACATGGTCGTAGTATGGAATCTCTCCGAACACACTGACCAAACGGCTATACTCGTATCCTCTGAAAAAACGACCAACCGCACTCCAATGCTTATAAGGTTCGTCATCGAGATAGACGCCCTTCATTTGTTCTACCTTTTGAATCAGCAAGTTGGATTTCCGTACCCACGCAAAATTCCAGGAAGGGCCATTGTAGGAAGTCAACCATGCTGCGGTCTCCGTGATGGTTGCCCTGGAGGCCGGTGCTTGTGTTTCAAAATTGATTTGCTTGCCAGTCTGCGTGAGGTCATCGGAGAAAATATAGCCGCGAACGGGCGTATAGTCGACCGTGAAATTGCTGTTGTACCCGACGAAATAGTTGGGATAAAATCCGTTTGCATACTGACGCACACTGTTCTCCGTCGTCCACAGGTCAGCATCGTTCATCTGGTTTAAGGGTGGTCTTTCCAGAAAATCATCACAGCTACCCAAAACAAAAGCTACTGCCAATAAGAGTATTGAATATTTTTTCATGATTTCTTTTGTTTAGAAGTTCAACTGAAGTCCCATGGACACACTCTTGAAAGCAGGAACTCCAACGCCTGTGCGTCCCAAATTGTAGTTTGTTTCATTCCACATGGAATAACCGGAAACAACTTCAGGATCGATCGGAAGATCGCCCAAGTGATCCCAGGTGATGATGTTCTCCAACGATCCATAAATCCGGACTTTGGTCAAGTGCGCGCGCTCGGTCAGCGCTACGGGCAAAGTATATCCCAGCGTGATGTTCTTAACGCGCAAGTATGACATATCCAACAGATACCTCGTTTGACGTTGCATGTTGAGTGTCGTGCTGCTTCCCGCCTGATTGTAAGGCGCGGGATAAAATGCATCCGTACGATCCGCTTTCCAGAAGTTGCCGGCAAAAGCCTGGGGCATGGCTCCATCCGCGGAGTTGTAACCAGGGATCGCCAGGAAGCCGTCTCCCCAGATTTCCCGCTTTCCAATACCCTGGAAGAAAATTCCAAAGTCTATTCCCTTGAAATCAGCGTTGATCCTGAAACTGTACTCATACCGAGGTGTGGAATTGCCGATGATTTTCAGATCGCCATGATCGTTGGTCAATCGGTTGCCGTCGGTAATATGTCCATCGCCATCCAGATCTTTGAACTTCACATCGCCAGGACCAAATCTGAAGTTACCCGCCTGAAGCTCTTCCTGCGTTGCCCCATTATCGGCAAGCTGATTAATGGTAACGGTTCCTACGGTGGTCGTTACTAAATTTCCATTCACATCGTACACAAAGTCGTCAACCTGATAGAGGCGTTCAGTTTCGTATCCCCAGATTTCCCCGTAGGTCTTGCCCACGTAGTAGCCATCAATGCCTTTGCTTGTTCCGTATTCTGTTACTACGGTTTTAGTATCCGCGAATGTTCCCACAAAATTCAGGCGCAGGCCATTGGCAAACTGGTGTACGTAGTCAAGTTGTATTTCTACACCTTTTGTCCGAAGAGCTCCAAAATTGCTTTGTGGCGCTTGTGTGCCGAAGGTTGCCGGCACGCCTTCCTGCGGCACGATCATATTCCTGGTGTCGCGTTGAAACCAATCCAATGAAACACCGACAGCTCCGTTCAGGAAACCTATGTCCGTACCAAAATCAAGTGTCGTAATATCCTGCCACGTCACCGATTGATGAACGGCAAGTGGCGTGCTAAACCCTTGCGCGGTCGGACCGCCGAACTGATACATTCTTGCGCCGGACATCATCCAGCTGTTAAGCCCACCGTTGTAAAGGGGTTGATAGAGGTTATTCGGCACGGATTGATCACCGATGGTTCCCCAGGAGGCCCGTAACTTAAATTCATCCAGGAACGAATCCGACCAATCCATCCAGTTTTCATCGTTAACCCTCCAGCCCGCAGAAAATGAAGGGAACCATCTCCACCGGAGATCTTTCGGAAATTTTGAAGTTCCATCGTACCGGAGGTTTCCTTCCAATAGATATTTCTCCTTGAAGGTGTAATTAACTCGACCAAAGAATCCCAGCTGAGAATCCCAATATTCCCCCCCACCCACGGTTTGTGTTCCGCCGGCCAGATCAAATTGGGGGTTTGAATAATCGGCAAGCGATGCAATCTGCGACCAATTGTAGGCGCTCTTGTAGCCAACCCGGTTCATACCGGCCATGAATTTGAAGTCATGTGCGTCACCGATGCTGAGATCGTAGGTTGTATACAGGTTAATGGTGTTTCGCTGGCTGTTACCCACATAACGATAAACGTGATCGGGATTCGCCCCTACGCCGGTATAGGTTACCTGATTCAATTTATAAGCAGGCATGGCTCCATCAGCCGTAGAAGCAACTTCATCACCTGCCCTGTTTACATAGATCCTGTTTCCCTGTGAATCAAATTTCGCGACGGCAGCACTCCATGAGTCTCCGGCGGTAAATCGTGTTCCAGGCTTCTTGTTAATAAATTCTTCGTTCTGATGCGTGTAGTCAAATTTGATCGACCAGTCTTTGGTGGGCGTAATGGTAAATCCTCCATTCAGGCTGTTAAAATTAGTTTCCATCAAAGCTGTGTTAGCAGCTGCCATTTCGAATGCAGGGCTTCGGATCGGTTTACCATCCTCTGTTGTCATGGGATAGGTTGAAGCCCAACGGTAGATATACAGCCATGGATCCGCTGTGGTTGAATTAGTCGCGTACGCATAATTCTTATCCCGCTTCGAATACACCGTTCCGAAATTCACCTTTAGCCATTTGTTAACTTCTGTGTTAAACTGGATCGAACCGTTGTATCGCTGGAAGCTATCATCCTTAGCGGGCTTGATGATACCCGTCTGATCCAGGTATCCCAGACCAATGTTGTACGTGGTTTTTCCGCTCATCCCATTGATCGACAAATTATGAAGCTGCGTGGGCGTCCATTCGTCGATCATGTAATCATATGGGTCGTACGTTCTTAACCCGATTTTCAACAGTGGATTACCGGGATCTACATACCAGTCGCGTCCATAAACCATGGGATCATTCGGGCCAACGGTATTGCCATACTGTTCCTGCCACAACTTTGCATCCTCATATCCCTGACGCGTCACAATCCAAAATGCCCCGGCGCGGGTTGCACCGGTACGCTCAAAGGCAAGCAAGGTATACTCCATCGCGTCAAGTCTGCCCATTTCCATTTTCTTGGAAAGATTCTGAAAGGAAAGATTGCCCGAGTACGAAATCGTCACACCTTCTTTCTTGGCACCCTTCTTGGTCGTAATCAGGATCACGCCGAAGGCGCCCTTTGCTCCATAAATGGAAGCCGACGCCGCATCTTTCAAAATTGAAATGGATTCAATATCATCCGGATTTACCATTTGGATGGAAGGTATCTCTACGTTGTCTAAAAGAATAAGCGGCGCAGCCGAACCGTTGGTGGACGCAAACTGACCCCGGATTCTGATCAGTGGATCTGAACCAATTTCACCGTTTGGAATGACAATGTTTAATCCGGGAGTTGTTCCCTGAAGGCCGCGGCCGGCATCTGCAATCGGCCTTGACTCCAGCACCTTGGTATCGACCGAAGCAACAGCGCCGGTAAGATTTGCTTTGTCCTGTGTTCCGTAACCGACAACGACTACCTCCTGCAAACTCTTCACGTTTTCTTTCAACGAAACAGTGAACTCGCGTGCGCTGCCAACCGGCTGCTCATAGTTTTCGAAACCGATAAAGCTGAAGATCAAGACATCCGCAGGTTCGGCATTGATCGAAAATTTTCCGTCACCGTCGGTGACTGTTCCTTGAGTCTTCCCTTTCAATGCGACTGTAACGCCAGGGAGCGGAGCGTTATCCGCGGCACTTATAACAGTACCTGTTACTGCAGTGCTCTGAGCAGTAACCGGAAAATGGAAGAGGAATAATCCCACGATCCATAGGAAGCATTGTAATTTTCTTTTCATGGGTTTGATTTGAGTTAGCGGTTGTTGGGAGCCAGGGGTTCCACACTCAAATGTTTCCAAATAATAGAGAAGTCGCATCACTGAAAACGGTGATTTAAGAATATCACTGTTTTGCAAAACCAGTTGAAAAAGAAGCGGGGTGAACTCAGTGACTTGATCCCGACAGGATTTTAAGATCTTGCTTTTTACCGCGTGTCCTGAGCAACATCGACTGACTCAGGGGGCTTTCGTTGTGTCCGCGATCAACGGCTGTAATCCTGTATGAATAGCGTGTTCTTTTTTCTGTCGTTTTATCAATCCAGGACTGCCGTGCCGTCGGTTCGCGCTGGACGATCGCAACGATCGAAGCAGGATTTTCGGAATTTTCCAATTCCCCTTCCTTAAACCTGTAAACAACGTAGTACGATGCATCCGTTGAGTCATTCCAGGAAAGATAAACGCCGCTCCCCTGCGCGCCCGTTGCGCCTTGAATAACCGGTGGCGCCGGAGCTTTCGAATCGATCCAACGCATGGAAGGAACCAACGCTGGATACGGATAGAGGGTCCGCATTTTTTCATTGACTCCTTGCTTATTCTCCAGGAACGTTTTCGAGTTGAAATACATACTTCCTTGAATTTCCGCATGCGTCCGGTTCAACGTTACCTGATCGAGAAGTTCGTCTGGCTTCTCCCACCCTTTTCCGCCCATGCGATAGACGCCCTGGCCGATGTAAAGGTGCTTTCCGTAACTGTGCTCGCTCCACCACTCGGTTAAGACCGTGTAGTCAGCGACTTTGAATCCGATATTCCAGTAGAGTTGTGGGGTAACATAATCGATCCATCCTTCCTTTAACCATTTCAAGACATCGGCATAAAGGTCATCGTAGTTTGTTTGTCCCGCTTGTGTTTCCGACCCATCGGGATCGTTTACTTTATTTCGCCAAACCCCAAAAGGGCTTATACCAAACTTCACATGCGGTTTCTCCGCCTTGATGCGTGCCGAAAGTTCCTTCACAAAATAGTCCACGTTATTCCTGCGCCAATCGTCGACATTTTGATAAGATTCCTTTCCATACGCGGCGTAGCTGGCGCTGTCGGGGAACACTTCATTCTTTATACGATAAGGATAAAAGTAGTCGTCGAAATGCACGGCATCAATGTCATAATGCTTTACAGTTTCCATGATCGCTTGCAAAACATATTGCTGCGCCTCCGGATGACCGGGGTCGTAATACCATTTCCCACCGTAGGTCAGGAACCACTCCGGATGTTTATGAATGGGATGATCATCGGAAAAAGTTACCGAGTCATTCATGCTTACCCGGTAGGGATTAAACCACGCATGGAATTCAAGACCTCTTTGCCGGGCTTGTTGAATCATGAATTCAAGCGGATTGTAGTACGGCTCAGGGCCCTTACCCTGCTCGCCCGACAGGTATTCGGTCCACGGCTCGTAGGAAGAAGGATAGAATGCATCTGCCGTGGGGCGCACCTGCACAATTACGGCGTTCATCCCTATTGATTTCAGGAGATTCAACAGCATCACATACTCTTCCTGTTGCTGCTGGCTTGTCAAACCTTTCTTGGATGGCCAGTCGATGTTCACTACGGTGGCAATCCACGCTGCGCGTAGTTCTCTCTTGGGAAACGTCTGCGCATTGGCTTGCCCGCGACCAGCACAAAGCATCACAAAGGCAATGATGTATAGAATAACGGTTCGAAATGTCATCATCGCGAAAAGATAGCGCTAATAGTTTACAGGCACGGTAACACAATGATACTTCACAAGACCGTCCATAGGATGTTGAACAATATTCGCTATTTCAACGCCAAGGTTGTGGGCCACCTCTGTCAAATAAGGTTTAAAGCGATAGGCAATCGAACCCGTAAAGTTGACCTTCGCATTTTTCTTCTCGTTGGGGTATCGCAGGACGTAATAGAGGAAGAACTTTGTAAAATTACCGAGTATGATTTCCTTACACTCTGGTATTTCAGCGTACTTCAGCAAAAACGGGGTAAAGGACGCGAGGAACCGATTGGGCAACGGCTTGTTATAAATGTGATCCAATATTTCGGCTCGTCCAACGTGGTAGGTACCGTGAAAATCGTCGAGTATGGAGGAGGGTAGTTTCTCCTGAAGCAGCAACGCAATGAGGTCCTTGCTCATCACCGTTCCACTTCCCCAGTCAGAAAACATGTATCCAAGTGAGGGCATAATGTTCGTTATTCCGCGACCATCATAGACGCAGGAGTTGGCACCTGTTCCCAGAATGCAAGCGATTCCCGAATCCTTTTGCAATAAGCTTCGTGCCGCACCGAGAATATCACCTGAGACTTCCGCGGGAAAACGCGCCGGGATATGCATATCCAGCGCTTCCTTAACGATGTTTGCTTTTACCGGCAAACCACAGCCGGCACCATAGAAAAATACCTTCTCGATATCCCCAACGACTGGAAGGATTTTTTCCGTGATGGTGAGTGCGATTTTTTCCTTCGATAAAAAATATGGATTGAGACCTTCGGTGATCACAGAAGCGACAATGCTTCCACTTTCGTCCACCATCCTCCAATCTGTCTTTGTAGAGCCGCTGTCTGCTATTAGTAACATGATGAATATTTGTCTGAAAAAATGAGCGTCGTGCTGGTATAGTCAGCACTTCCGACAAATATTGTCCTTCAAATTATCTATCGCATCCCGGAAAATAGTGATTTGAAAGAATCACTGAATTAATCGATGCTTATACGCGTTGTTCACCAGTTCAGCGGTATTACGCGCTTTCAGTTTGTATAAAAGGTTCTTACGATGCGTTTCAACGGTATTCTTGCTGATGAAAAGCTTCTCGCCGATCTCCTGCGTTGTGAGGCCTGAGGCAATGCAATCCAGCACGCCTTTCTCCCGGTCCGACAGTTTTTCCATCGCGTGTTCATAGGGTACATTCCTGATGAACGTGCTGAGCAATGTCTTACTTACTTCTTCGCTCAGGTAATTTGATCCCGAGCGGAGCGTGGAGATAGCGTTCAACAGACTTTCCTTCCCGGTATTCTTGAGCACATATCCCAAAGCTCCCGCTTTGAGGATATCCGAGATATAGTCCCGGTCATTGTACATGGAAAGACCTAAAATTTTTATGGACGGATGTTTCTTCGAAAGCTCTCTGGAAGTTTGAATGCCATCCATCCGGGGCATATTAATATCCATGATCACAATGTCGACCTGTTCACGATCACAAATATCAAGCACTTCGAATCCATCTTTCGCTTCGCCAACCACCAATAATTCCTTCTCCTCTTCTAATAGAGACTTTAGTCCGTCAACGAACATCTGGTGATCATCGGCAATGAGGACTCGGGTCATAAAACGATTAATGTGCTGATAAGGTAAAGAAAAGTTTTCAGTTTCCAGCTGCCCGTTTGATGGCCGGCGTACCGTAATTATTCAATTCAACTGCTGCGCGGATGAATCGATTCTCTCGAATCACTGGTTTACCAAATCCAAAATACCGGTTTTCAGTTACTGGGTTAATCAACATGAACATTATATTCGCGCGCTTAAACAGAACCGGTTCCAATGAAAACATATCGACGACGCATCCCCCTTCCGCTGCTTTTTGTCACGGTGTCAATTTTTATTTCGGCTTACCTGCCTCCTGAACAAAAAATTATCTCCAATAAACTTTTAACGGGCGCTGAACAGCTCGATCAATACCTACCGCTGTTAAATGGAAAACGCGTCGCGATCCTTGCCAACCAAACTTCCATCGTCGGTAAGACTCATCTCGTTGATACGCTAAAAAGTCTTGGTGTCAACATTGTAAAGGTGTTTGGACCAGAACATGGATTTCGTGGCAACGCGAGCGCCGGCGCGCACATCGCGGATGAAACTGATACCCGAACAGGAATTCCGATCATTTCGCTATATGGAAGAAAGAACAAGCCTACCCCGGAAGATCTGGTGGACGTGGACATCATGATCTACGACCTTCAGGATGTTGGCGTAAGGTTCTACACCAACATCAACGCGTTAGCACGCCTGATGGATGCGTGCTACGAAAACGGAAAGACGCTGCTGATACTGGATCGCCCCAACCCCAACGCCTATCTGATCGATGGCCCTATCCTTGACATGCAATTTAAATCCGGGATCGGAATGTTCCCACTCCCGATGTCGCACGGGCTCACCGTAGCGGAATTCGCGCAGATGGCCAATGGAGAAGGCTGGCTTACAAACAATGTGAAATGTGATCTGAAGATTGTGAAGGTGGCAAATTATACACACGACACACAGTATGTCTTGCCGGTAAGTCCTTCGCCCAATCTAAATACGCAACAAGGTATACTGCTCTATCCTTCCACGTGTATGTTTGAAGGAACGTATCTCAACCATGGCCGTGGCACATATTTTCCGTTCACCGTTCTTGGTAGTCCGGAGTTGAAGGGTATCTATAGTTTCTCCTATACGCCTACGAGCATCAAAGGAATGGCCGAAACACCTTTACACATGAATCAGGTTTGTTATGGACTAGACCTTCGGAATTACGACGTGAATAAACTTCGTGCGTCCAAACAAATTAACATTCAATGGATCATGGAACTTTACCAGGCCTATCCATTCAAAGAGAAATTCTTCGATTCCAGATTAAGTAGGGAGATGGGCACCATTGAAAGGCTCGTCGGCGTCGCGTCGTTCAGACAACAAATCATCGACAAAAAATCAGAAGCAGAGATTCGCGCAAGCTGGGAACCCGGGTTGAGCGATTATAAGAAGATGCGCGAGAAGTATTTGTTGTACAAATAAAATCAGGATAGCGTGTATCGCGCTGGCCCTACAGGGGACAAAGTGTTGCAATTCCAAGAAAACCTCTGTGGTCCTCCGTGTCTCTGTGGTGAAATTAAATTTGGAGTAAACTTTATTCACCACGGAGGCACAGAAACACAGAGGGGCCACAGAGGGATACTCATTCTCTTTTCACTTCACCAAATCTTTAAACGCCGATCCGAAAATCAGATAACTGGTATTCCCTCCAATCGTGCCTTCGTTTTGTCCCCAGAGAAATGGCCAGTCGTCATAGTTTTCAAAGTGATCCGGCTTTCTGAATAAAATACCCGGAGCAACATTGCCAGGTATGAAAGAGAAGTCAGCGCGGTTGTTTCCATAAAAGACCGCCTTCGGACGTGCAGCGCCCACGGCCGCCACGAGTGAATAGTTATGATACGGATGGCAGCCAAATAACCAGTTGGTGACTTTATAAACGTGACTGCCATCGACAACATCAGGAAAATACTTGTTGGCAAAACAAACGGTGGTACCAAAGCCCATCACGGCTCCGCTCCCCGCCCAGTTGGCCAGCGTGATCGGCACACCATACGGATTCTCCTTTTCAAGTCCTTTGACGTAATCGTTATACTTGACAACATACGGACGCAGCTTTTCCTTATAGGATGCATCCATGTGCGGTATGGCATGCAACGCGGTAAGAAGAACGAAGTTAACGCTGCGATCCAGTGCAGGCCATAACAGTTCCTGAAACTTATCGCGGTACTGTTGTTCACCGGTTGCGATATACAGTTGAAGATTCGTACCAACATTTGCAGACCTGCCCCAGTCGGAATTATCCTCCGGTTGTTTGGCCAGTAATTCCGTTGCCTCTTTCAAAAGTCTCTTCGACTGTTGCAACGCCCGGGCCGAAAGATCATCGTTATAACCCTTCAAGGCGCGGCTGGCTGCGGCAAACATAGTGGCTGCGCGAAGATCGAGGCGAGGATCGCGACTGGTGAATGCCCACATGTCATCTTTAACGCCACTCGATCTGCCGTCACTGGATTTTTCGTAAGGGCCAAGGTTTGGATTGTAAGGCAGACCATCTGTTAAGGAGGCCGCGTCGCCCAGGTGATGATAATTGTCAAGCACTTGATTGGTGAGCGTTTGCGTCATGTGCCCAACAATCTCGGCTTGCGCTACAAGGTTCAATGTTCCATGCTCGATGAATTGCAAGATGTCTGGCGTACCATCCGGGCGATGAAGGTCAACATAACGTTGCTTCTGGTCGATGAAAGTCTGGTCGCGTGATGGTTTGAAATATTCCCAGGTGTGCACAAAGTTTTGCACCACGTTAATGTTCGATCCCGTCTCGATATCAAAATCACCCGCGTCGAAATAACCACCGACGTTTAATCCGGGGATCACCTCAAGTGCTTTATACTGTGTATCGGTTGTAGGTCCTTGAGCATGGAGATCAAAGTGATCGGTGTTCGGCGGAGCCTGCAGATATCCTTCTTTAAAAGGTTCGCCATGCCAGACCCGGTAAGCTTCGTTTACGAACATGTGGTTCATGTGTATCGGTATCCACACGTCGCTCGTGGCATCGGTGATCTTGTCGTAGACATTACCTTCTATCAAAAAGTTGTTTGTCTTAAAATTACCATACTGGATAAAGTATATGCCTGGCGTTTTGACTGAAGTAAAATCAAACTTTACATAGTGATATTTAAAGTAGTTACCCCACGCTACTGTATTGCCACTGAATACTTCGGTAGCATTGCCGTCGTTGCCCACTTTATACAAGGAGACTTTTGCCAGCGGCTTGTCTTTCTTGTCAAGTTCGATTACAGCCACCTTTTGTTGGGCAGGAAGGTAGCCCACTTGCGAGAAACCGATGTTGGGTTCTCTCACCCAACCTTTAATTGCATTTGGTTCTACAGTCCAGGTCAAAACCTTGCCCGTTTTTCCAACGGGCAGTTTACTGCGAACGACAAACCAACCATTTTGTGCCAACACGCGACCGTCGAAAAGTTGAAGTTCGACATCCGGCGAAGTGATTTTTACCAAACGTGAAGGATCGTCCGGTGCAAGAAGAAAAGTATGTCCTCCTTCGAGTGGAAGCGGATCGATAAATTTTCCGGTCCCGCGATCATCGTCAGTCTTATATCCCTTGAATTGCTTTGGCTTTTCATTGTTAGGTCTGGTCGTAGTGTTTCCTACGACATACCGCGGGAAACGATCATAACGTCCATCCATGATAAACGCTTTGCCCCAATACTGCGATGGCAGAAATTCAAGGTTGAATCCAGCGTTTTTTTCCAGCGCTTTCGGAACTGGCTTGTCGAGGTAAACCGATATCTCGATACCCTTGCCCTTCGCCACAACGACCACGCGCGAATCAAAATCGTAATCCTTATACCTTAATATTGTCTCAATGCTCGCCGACGCACGATCGACCTTTCGGCTAACAATTTCAGGTACGAGATCCCACTGTTCCGGAGCATTGGAAAGGCGCACAGCACCACCTTGTGCTGTTCTGACCCCGTGATGAATGAATTCGATGCCGGCATTCTTCTCGTCATTGAATCCTCCGGTAAAAAGGTTATTGTACACCAATACATTCACGCCTTGCGTTTCGAAATACTCAAGATCGTTGAGTTTCAAATCCTGACATCGGGCCGCGTTGGACGCCGCGAGTAGTAACACTACAACTAATAAACTGGTTAGTTTCTTCACGTTGATTAGAAAGTTTGATTGATCGGTTTCTAGCATTGTAAATCTAAACAATCAGGTGTGAAATACTATAGACCAAACAAATAATCAAGAAGTGATAACACATTTAGATCGTCAGCAAGCAAGTGATCATCACATCAAACTCATGGAGCAAAAAAATCATTTCAACTTTGTGATGAGGCGGTACCTCGAATCACACCAATACGTGCACGGATTAAGAAGTAACTTTATCTCGGACACTTAGCGACTCATGATGCCGCAGGCCACAGCTTGTAGAGAAACTTGCTCATGCTACGCCGGCGGAAAACCAGTCAGTGGGTAACAAGAGGATTGGAATGATCCTTGTAAAATACTTACACATGAAAACAATAAACAATTTCCTTACGATGATTATACTCATCATACTGGGGACGCTGTTCCTTGCTACCGGATGTGACGATCAGGATGACGGTCCCGATGTCGGGCCTCCGGTTGAAACAAATCCGCCGAACACAAACTATCAACCAGCATTCACCGGACAAACACGGATTGGCAGCGTGGAGACCACGACGCCAATTCAAGCAACGGTTATTACTTCCTCATTAAACACACCGTGGGGTATTACGAGCCTCCCGGATGGACGCTTGCTCATAACCGAAAAAGGAGGAGTCATGCGCATCGTTACGACAGCGGGTGTTGTCAGCAACGCAATCACGGGAATTCCCGCAGTGAATGCGTCGGGACAAGGCGGCCTGTTGGGTCTTTGTCTTGATCCTCAGTTTACCACCAACCGGATGGTCTACTGGGTATTTTCAGAGGCAAACGGTGCAGGTAACCTGACGGCTGTAGCGAAAGGCAAACTGTCAGACGATGAGACCAAGATTGAAAACGCAGTCGTGATCTATCGGGCGCTTCCGGCAGCGAACAGCGATTTACATTATGGCAGCCGCATCCTGTTTGATTCGAATGGATATTTATTTGTGAGCACCGGAGAGCGGTCCATTTTAACAACAAGACCGTTAGCACAATCTGTCACCGCGGCGTTGGGAAAAATCGTTCGCATTACTACGGATGGCGCGCCTGCACCAGGAAACCCCGACTTCGGCGACGATGATGCATTACCCGAACTCTATAGTATAGGACACAGAAATCCGCAAGGCCTGGCCATTCACCCGTCAACTGGCGAGTTGTGGCAGGGTGAGCACGGCCCGCGCGGCGGCGATGAAATAAATCGCGTAAAACCTGGAGCCAACTATGGATGGCCTACTATTACCTATGGAATTGAATACGCCGGAGGGGCAGTTGGCGATGGAATTCAACAGAAGGACGGTATGGAACAGCCCGTGTACTATTGGGATCCCGTTATTTCGCCAAGCGGCATCGAGTTTTACGCAGGCAATCGCGTTCCGGAGTGGGAAAACAATCTCTTCCTCGGAGCGCTGAGTGGTCAGCACATCTGCCGGCTGGTGATACGCGACAACAAAGTTGTTGGAGAAGAAAGACTACTGGAAAGCGAAGGGCAACGATTCAGAGCGATCGAGCAGGGAACAGATGAAGCGCTCTATGCAATCACGGATTCCGGACGGTTATACCGAATCGATAAGCAATAGTAAATTTCACAACGGATGCCGGGCGGAACAGGAATGATGATTCACTGTTCCAGTTCCTCCCGACTTCCTATGTTATTTTTCAAAATCTCCTTAACCGCGGATTCGCCTAACGCGGCATCTAACAACTCGATATAAGGATCAATATCAATCAAAGGCCAATCCGTTCCGAAAGCAATATGATCGACGCCGATCTCGGTGATCCGTTTGTTTAGTGCAGCGATCGGGTCCCAATCCGATTCACTTCTTACAGGTTTATAATCCTCATTTAAACTCAGTGGCAATACCGCACTCACTTCCATGTGCAGGTTTTTACTGTCGGGATTATCTTGATGAAAGTAAGCGGCGAAGAGTTCAAGCGCGGCATCCATAGGTTGGTCATATCCACCCCACCCCGCCAGGTGAGCAATTACTACCTGGGTATCTTTAGCATGTGGCATTAGTTCATTTAACAGGATTTTGGTGTTGGCTGTTCCATCCCATTCCTGTCCGCTCCGGAAGTGAACTATCATCAGCAATCGATTTTTGTTCGCCAACGCAAACACCTTTTGAAGTTGAGCAACCTGGGCAGTATCAAAAAGATCGACTTTGCTATTCGCAAAATGAAGTTTGAGTCCAGCAAAGTGTTTACTATCCACGCAGCGCTGAATTTCTTCCAGCGCATAAGGCTTCAAAGGATTGACACTCATAAAAGCCTTTAACCTGTCGGGATAGCGAGCCGCCTGAGCAGCCGTCCAGTCGTTTTGCTTTTTTACGGCATCATACTCGTTATCTCTTGGCGTCAACGGAGAACCAAACCAATAAGCATTTGATAATATCCAGGCGCTATTGAATTTTGCTCTGTCCAAACGTTCGATGATTGTATCCGCATCAAATACCAGCGAATCAATTCTTGTTGGAGTCTGGCCGATCGCCTTCAGCATCCTGTATCCCAATTGTACCGTGGACGAATCCTGCAAGTGTACATGGTGATCCGTGTAGTCGTTCAGTTGATCCACCTTTGTTTTTATGCAGCCACACAGCAATACTGAAAGCAGCAGGATAACAATTCTTCTGTGTGGATACATTCAGGTAGAAGTTTTTGAGCGCCAGATAAGTTTGCAAGAAAATGATTTTTGCAAGACGTTCAAAATCAGCTCGGTTTCAGCGGAACGCACAGGTCATTTCTAAAATGCTTTTCTGAACGTAGAATTATTTCCTCACGCGATCGATGAACCGCCGATCTAACGGTTGAAAGACCAGACACAAATGCTCACAAAATCAGCTTTTTCTGTATCTAGAAAAAAGATTCAGCATGGGCGCTCCGTTAAGGATATTGTGTTTGGAAGATCAACAGGACGACTATGAACTTGTCAAGCTCTTCCTCGAACGAAGCAATCTGAATTTCGTCTCACGCCGCGTTGAAACAAGGCCGCAATATCTCGAGGCTATCTCGGAATTCCGACCCGACGTAATTCTTTCAGACCACACATTGCCGCAATTCAACTCGTTGGAAGCACTCCGGATTTGCCGCGAACAATCAAACGCCATCGCCTTTATTCTTGTGACCGGCGCCGTATCGGAAGAATTTGCAGCGGAATGTATGAAGCACGGCGCTCAGGATTATGTACTGAAATCAAACCTCATGAGATTGGGGAATTCAGTACGCAACGCGGTGAAGCATCGCGAACTTGAGTTGGCCAAGCAACATGCGGCAGAACAACTCGAAGAACAAAACAGACATCTCTTGAAAATCAACCATGAGCTTGATAGTTTCGTCTACAGCGTATCGCACGATCTGCGAGCACCGCTAATGTCCATTCTGGGCTTGATCAATTTGACGCAGTACGAAAATGACTTAGACGTCATCCGCGACTATCATAAGAAGATCGTGAGCACGATTAGTAAACTCGACGAAACCCTGAAGGAAATCCTCGACTACTCACGAAATTCCCGGCAGGAGCTTGTGCTCGACCGCGTCAATGTAAATGCCGCCATCTTTGACAACCTGGAAAAACTTCGGTACATGCCGGGATTCGAAAGCGTGAAAGTGACGATTGGGATTAAGAACACGACCATATTAATAACCGATCGTTATCGCCTCACCGTTATCCTCAACAACCTCATTTCAAACGCGATAAAATACCAGGACAAAACCAGAGACAATTCCTTCCTGAAGATCAATGGTCATGTTCGGCAATCCGTATTTGAACTGACTTTTGAAGACAATGGCATTGGCATTGATCAATCGGTAGTGCCCAGAATCTTCGATATGTTCTTCCGCGCTACCGAATATAGTGAAGGCTCAGGACTAGGCCTGTACATCGTGAAAGAAGCCGTTGAAAAATTGCACGGAACCATTAGCGTCAACACCGCGCCAGGCGTTGGTACAAAGTTTACGATTGAAATCCCCAACAGCCTGTTATAGTGTTACTGCATCAGTGCTCTTTCGACATCTTCTCAACCATCTCCTTCGCGTAGTCATTGTCCGGATTAAGCTGCAGTGATTTGTTGTAGAAGCCGATGGCAATCTGCGTCTCTCCTTTTTTCATGAATGCTTCCGCCAGACTATCCCACGTATTCCAGGCATTCGGGAACAATTGTGTATTCAGGGTGAATACTTTAATGGCTTCGTCATACTTCTTAAGCTGCATGAACTTGTAGCCTTGCGTGTTTATGCCCGCTTCAATGTTCTTGTCGTTTAACGCGTAGGCACTTTTGGCAACGCTGGTCTGCCGTAAAATCTTCCACGACTTTCCTTGCTTTTCCATCAGGATGGTTTGGTCGGACTTGTAAGGCCCGTTCACATCTTCACCCCCTTGCGTCAGGTCGACAATGGCAATGGTACCCTTTATGTTCACTTTGAAATCGGTTTTGGTAATTCGTTTTACTTTGGGATCCGGAGGCGTTGTAAAATGTTTCTCACGTGGGGCAACCAAATTATCGAAGCCCAGCACCGAGTAATATTCTGACGGCGAGGCTGCCGTCAGCAAGAGATCACTGGAATGAGCCAATGAGTTAATCCATTTCTCACGGTCCTTTTTATACCAGGCGTCAAGTTCACCCGTGATCACATCGATGATCTTTTGTTTCTCGGCATCCTGGGAAAGGGCAACCATGGGATGCCCCAGGATACACGCGGACAGGAACAACAGTAGCAGGCAAAAGCTCAGTCTTGTTTTCATAAAGAGTCGGTTAGGTGGGTACAATAAGGTCAATACAATTTAGGTAACAATTCAACCAATTTCACCCCACGTAATCTTGTTTTACCCCAAACCACTTCGACTGTACCTGAAGGGTCATCCCCGAAACCGGATTTCGATTTTCTTTGTTGAATGGTGATCAAAGAAACGAATGTACTTATTGTCGGCGCCAGCATCTCCGGGCTAGCCAGCGCCGCCTCACTCAAAAAAGCAGGAATCCCTTATACTATTATTGAGAAACAGCAACAAGTTGTCGCGCCGTGGCGGAATCACTATGATCGGTTGCATTTGCATACCAGCAAGAAACTGTCTGGGCTTCCCTATAAACCGTTTGACAAATCCGTTCCACTCTACCCTTCGCGGCAGCAAGTGGTCGACTACTTAACAGACTATCAAAAGGCGTTCGATATTAACCCGGACTTCAACACGGAAGCGCTTTCAGTCAGAAAGCAGGGAAGCTACTGGTTTACGGAGACGTCAAACTACACCTATAAATCAAAATTTGTCGTCATAGCAACGGGGCCGTTTGGCAAACCTAAGCCCATTCATTTTAATGGCATGGAAAGTTTTCCCGGAACCATTATGCACAGTTATGGATACAAAACCGGCAAAGACTTCAAGGGGCAAAAAGTTTTGGTGGTGGGATTTGGGAACTCAGCATGCGAAATTGCCATGGATCTATTTGAACAGGGCGCGACGCCGTCGATGTCCGTGCGGTCGGCGGTAAATGTCGTGCCCCGTGATATCTTCGGAATACCCATTCTGCAATTGGCGTTGTTGATGAACTTCATCCCTCCGAGGCTGGCCGATAAAATAAATGCTCCCCTTATCCGGCTGCTCGTCGGTGACATCACGCGGCTGGGTCTGAAAAAACTTCCGTATGGTCCGCTTGAACAAATTGAAAAGCATGGATCAGTTCCCCTATTGGACATTGGCACAATTGCCCACATCCGAAAAGGTCACATCACGGTAGTGGGCGATATCGCCAGTATTCAAAACAACACTGTTCACTTTACAGATGGCCGCCACGATGAATTTGATGCGATTGTGGCAGGGATTGGCTACTACCGGGATTACGCGGATATCATTCAAGTGGAACACACACGATTTGATGACCTGAAAGTCAGCGTCGATAAGCAAAAGCATTTTGGTAAAGACGACCTGTACTTCTGTGGCTTCTGGATTTCGCCGAATGGCCAGTTCCGCGAAATAGCCCTGGACGCAATAAAAATAGCGAAGGATATCGATCGTAAAATCAAGACATCATAGGTGAAGAATTCGCTAACTTCGTTTTACGACACTACCTGCTTTGGAAATACTGGATACACTTTGGAGCGAGATTACCGGCTTCTTTTCCTTACACGGACTTATTGAAATCATTCAGTCCGGCGACTACAGTTCGCTGCGCACGTGGAAGGGAATTCAAGCTGCCCTTTCGCCGCTCATTCCGTTTATCGTGATCATTGAGATCTTGCTGGCATTTGCGCACAAGAACTTTAAACGCGCGGAGTACAAGATTCCGTTCTTTATTTACGTATTCAATCGCATCATCGGAAGGTTTGTTTCGTTTGGCGTCGTTGCATACTGCGTCGGGTTGTTCTCACCTTACGCGCTGTTGCCGGTTTCGCTTACCTGGTACTGGTTCATCTTTGGATACATAGTCTGGGAGTTTGCGCACTTCATCTACCACTATCTCGCCCATAAGGTGAGACTTTTCTGGTGCCTGCATTCGTCGCATCACGCGCCGGAGCAAATGAACCTGTCGGTTACCTATGCTCACTTTTTTCTGGAAGCGCCGTACGCAGACTTTATCAGGACCTCTATTTGCATCCTGGCCGGCGTCCCGCCTGTGATGTTGTTCGCCATTATGTTCATCGATGGAACATGGGGCGGATTCATTCATGTGGGTGAAAATTTCATGAAGCGCGCTCATCTTGGCTTACTGGGCAAATTCATTCTCACGCCTTCTCACCACCGCGTTCATCATGCACGCAACCCGCTGTACATGGACACCAACTTCTGCAACTTATTGAATATTTGGGACCACGTCTTTAAGACCTATCAGCCCGAGCAGGATCACATCGCGATAGAATACGGTATCACCAGGAACATCAATGCCGGAAATTTCTTCGACGTCTACTTTGGAGAGATTTACTACCTCGCCAAAGATGTCGCCCGGGCTCCTGGGATTAAGAACAAATTCTTATACCTCATCATGCCGCCGGGTTGGGACCACGCAGGCAATCACAAACTTGCCAAGACCATCCGTCAACAATACATCAAAGAGCACGCGGAAAAACGGGTCTGACCAGGCAGCCACCACCAACGTGTGGATAAAATGAAACGCACCCCATATCGTCGAGTGTTCAAAATCACGATTCAGAACAGTTTAGCGCGATCTAAATCCAATCCCAGTTCGGAATGAATTTTGGGAAGCATTCCAAAAACACGGAATGTTATGAAATCAAAACAAGAACTACTTCAATCGATATACGAGGAGCTATTGGCATCCTGGAATAGCCATGATGCAAAGGCTTATGCAAATCTTTTTTCTGAAGCCGGTGTTGTCGTGGGATTTGACGGAAGTGCAATGTATGGCCAGGCAGACATTCAAAAGCAATTGCAACAGATCTTCAGGGACCATAACGTATCATCCTATGTCAGTATCGTACGTGAAATCAAACAATGGTCGCACGATATTTTCCTGGTGACGACAACGGTTGGTATGATCCCGCCGGGTGGTTCCGCGGTGAATCCGGAAGTCAATGCGATCCAGAACATGGTTGTGTCCCTGGAACGCGAACCCGGAAAAATTCTATTGTTTCAAAATACGCCGGCTGCCTACCATGGTCGTTCTGAAAAAGTTGAGCAGCTCACAAAAGAACTCAACGAAGTAGCAGCCGAAAGGACAGTAGACTGGTACGCGGCGAACTGATGGCGCCACGCTATCATGTACTTTTGTGTGTAATATTTTGAGCAGGATTGTCAATATGCCTTTCCTCGTCGTTGCTATATTTGCGGCAACATTTTCCCGTTACGTAATAACATTAAAAGCAAATTCGTCCAAAGGTTATGCACAACAAATTCACCTCGTTCTTATCAGCGTTATTGGTTCTCGTCGGCTATTTCGTTTCATCCGCGCAAGGGTTGAATGAAAAAAGTATTTACGTGACTTACTATGCTTACCCTTCACATCCGCTTTCAGCAAAATCGTACACAGTAGATTTGAAGGGACCACTTGCCGCGGATGGTTACTTTAAGATTTTGATTGATCGCGAGGCCGGCCTGAATGGGTTGACCAAAATTGAGGCGCCCGGAAAAGGTGAAGTCGTTCTAACGATCGAGACACCTGACATTACCATCGATTCGGTGGGCGCCATCACCGGCAGCGGAGACCAACATTATTTCAAAGTTAAATATACCTTTCCGATAAAGGTGTCATTTACGGATGAGAAGGGCGTTCTCTTTTCGGAGGAATTTTACACCAAGCCGGTAATCGCTCAATCAGAGTACTCCAGCGATCCAGGTAGTTTAAGACTGCTTTACGCTTATGGAAACTCGCTGCGAAATTTTTGTTTACGTAATACGGTGCTCATGCTTTCAAAAGAGTTGAATACAAAATTTGGCTCGCTTCGCATAAAGGAAGATTTCAAACTCTTTTCAGCCAAGGGAAAAAAGATTGACTATGATGCCTTGAACGAAGCATTGAAGACTGCGAAAGGTGTATTTAAAGAGGACATTCACAAAACGCTGGATCCCGCATTGTTAACGCAACTCAACACCGCGGCCGAAGTTTGGAAAGCTGAAATTTTAACAGCCGATACCACGCGTTACCTGGCCAGAATTAACGCCGAGATCTATCACGGCCTTCACTACAATCTTGCTTTCGCATCGATGTGGGCGTTGAATTTTACCGAGGCAAGGCAACACCTGTCAATCGCCAAGCGCCAGAAGAAAGTTAACTTCGACTACTTCGACTACCCGGAAAACATAAAGGCGCTGGAGACATTCCTCATTAACTACGAGCGGCTCTATTTACTCAATAATAAAAAGTAAGCTCTTTGTTTCCTCTGTGTCTCTGTGGTCTAAAGTCAATTTCGCAGTCTCTTTTACCACAGCGGCGCAGAAGGAACACAGACCCTTCTAGCGAATCAAGATTTTGCGGTGACTAGCAACGATTAAGCAGGCTACTAACACGTAAGCGTAGCCGAGTGTAGCCCAACCAGAAAGAATCAGCTTCTCGCCTCCCTCAATATTTCTAAGCCGGTTCTCCAGAAAGACTTCCGACGCGTTAAAGGAAGCATGCATCACCGCCAAAACAAACACATTACCATCAGCTTTGTACCACAACCAGGTGGTGAGGAACGCCATGGCCACTAACATCATCAGCCACGGAATTACTATTTGAGGTCCGCTGAAAAAAATTGGCAAATGCCATAGTCCCCAAATAACAATGATCCATACTACACAGGTAATGAGCGATCGCCGCTGCGCCAACGTTGGTAGTAGCCAGCCGCGCCACCCAAGCTCCTCGCCTATTGCCACTATAAAAAATTGTCCGACGAATTGAAAAGCCAGCCAATGCCAATCGTTGGCTAAAAAATTACCAAGCTGTGCCATGGAAACTCCCCCGATGGCGAATGAACCGAAAGTAATCAAAATAAAAATTAACGGGATGCCTAAACACCACCACAAGTGCCGCGATTGTGGAATGAGTTTACGCAGTAAAACTTTCGTACTAAAAAGTCCACCTCCAAAAAATGTAACTGAGACCGCGGCAATGGCCGGGCCATACGTTGTAAGGAAACGTGGCAACAAAACTAACATCACCTCATTGGTGTCTTTTACCAGCGGAGAAACAAGCATGTTAAAGGGAATGCCCAACCCGTAAGAAATAATGAACGTTAAGCCAATAAAACTGGCGACCGGATTTTTAGTCACAAAGTTTGGGGATGAAATATTTGTAGCGTCCAATGGTCTCTGCGAATTTCCTTTCAGATACGCAAAGTAAGGTTTTAAAGTTGTCAGGTATCACCGATGGTAAATCTTGTTTTTATCAAACTGTCTCGGTACTTTAACTTCCACTTAGTTGTGATAAGATACCGACCATGATGAAACAAATTCACAGCCTTAATTTACTGCTTGCACTTCTCACTCGTACCACTCCACTCTTTGCGCAACAGCCCGAAGCAACATACTTCAATGAAATTCCTCCGGGAAAAACACCGAAGGTATTTGCACCAGGGAAAGTTTCTACCGAAGCTGTCTTCGAATTTGGGGCGGTGTTCTCCAACGATCAGTGCGAATTTTACTTTGCCGTTGAAATCAACGGCAAAGCGGAAACGCGCGGCATGAAATATCAAGATGGAAGTTGGAGCGTTGCCAGCAAAATCCTTACTCACAACGAATATAGTTTCAACGATCCGTTCCTCACGCCCGATGGCAAGAAACTGTTCTTTATCTCGGACCGTCCGTTGGGCGGAACAGGATCAAAGAAAGATTATGACATCTGGTACGTTGAGCGGCAAACCAACGGATGGTCGGAGCCGAAGAATGCGGGAAAGAACATCAACTCCGACAAGAATGAATACTACATCTCCTTTACCAAAACCGGTAAGATGTATTTCTCCTCCAATGCAAAAGACCAAACGCAACAGCGGAACTACGACATTTACACCGCTGAGTTTAAGGATGGTCGGTTTCAGCCATCCATTGCGTTGAGTTCAATGATCAATACCGACTCCTACGAAGCTGATGTCTTCGTGGCACCTGATGAATCGTACGTTGTATTTTCGACCAACCGGCCGGGTGGATTAGGCAGTGGAGATCTATATGTGAGCTTCCGGAAACAGGATGGCACATGGACGCTTTCAAAAAGTTTGGGGAATAATATCAACACAGAGACGGATGAATTCTGTCCATATGTTAGTCCCGATGGCAAATACCTGTTCTATGCGAGCAGAGGCGACATCTATTGGGTGTCAGCCGAGGTGATCAAAGCATTGCGTTGACATTATTCATATGAACCCGAAGAAGGTAAACCTTTGCTATTATGCTTCGCTAATCTGCGCCATCTGGTTTACGCTCACCAGTGCAGCCTGGACATATTTGGCTAATGTGGTCATCTCCTTCCCCTTCGGCCTCGCGAGTTTTCTGCTTCTGCGTGCTGGAAAAAAAATTGAAGGGAGGACAAATCGCTTTAAAACAATCGAAATCATTCTGATTGTCGGTTGCGTTGTTTCCTTCGTCGTTTTTATGGGGTTTATGATATTTGACTGATCCAGTTATGGCAGAGCGAACGCAACTACCTAACGATCAATAGAAAGCACGGTTTCCATCCGGAAATAAACGATGTAGCGTATTATTGATCAGATTCTGACCATTACTCAAGATACTTCTCTATATTGCTGGGAAAACCTTGAACCTGAAACCACTTTCTCACCAGCTCAAGACCTCTTTCGCTTGGCAGACTCGAAGCCAACTAAAATCATTTTTTATCTCAACGACTTTGTGAATGCCACTATTCGATTTTAACGCTAAAGAAATACCCTTAGAAGCTGTTGATGCGATTGAAAAGGCAACGCCGAACCTAATCGTATGGGCCGCTCCTGCCATGTTCTTTTTTGTAATCGTGGAATACTTCATCGCGCGACGACAGAACAAAGAATACTATGATAATAGAGAGACGATCGGCTCAACCCTTGTCGGACTAGGCAATGTTGCGATCGGTCTTGTCCTTAAAACGGGTTTCCTGTATTTATTTATTTCGATTTATAACTGGCTCCCCTACCGGCTTCCTTTCAGTTGGTGGAGCTTTGTGGTCTGCTATATCTTTTTTGATCTTTGCAGCTACTGGGCGCATCACGTTTCTCACAAAGTCCGCTTTTTCTGGGCGACGCACGTAGCGCACCATTCCGGCGAACATTACAACCTGACCGTTTCATTCCGTCTGAGCTGGGTACAATATGTAAAAATCATTTTCTTCTTGCCGGTCGGTTTCCTGGGCTTTCATCCCATCGTTATTCTCACCGTGAACCAGGTAGCCGTACTTTTTCAGTTTTGGGTACACACGGAATACATCCGAAGACTTCATCCCGTGATCGAATACATCTTTGCAACGCCATCGAATCATCGTGTACATCACGGATCAGAGGAAAAATATATTAATAGAAACTACGGCGCTACGTTTATTATTTGGGACAGAATATTCGGAACCTATGTACCCGAGCAGGGAAAAATAAAGTACGGGCTCACGCACAACATCGATCACAAGCACGATCCGATCCATATTAACTTCCACGAGTATTCGGATATCGTAAGAGATGTGAAGAGCGCCAAGAATTTGAAAGAGGCGCTGTTCTACATTTTTGGAGATCCCGCGGATGTAGACCAGTACAAGAAACTCGCTGCGGCCGGCAATACTTCAAACCATGCCGCCAAACCAGCGCCAGTCCTTGAGGAACAACCGGTGGCGGAAACTCTATAATATAGGGCGAACTAAAATAGCCTTGTTAAAATCCGCCCATTCCCAGCGATGACTGGAATTGCTCCGCTCGTCGGATCACAAGAACTTTTGCCTTCTCTGCATTCGGACCGAGGTATAGCTCATTCACAGTCTGAAAGAATATGGTTAGCCAACGGAAAAAATGACGTGTACTTGGCATGAGTTGAATGTGCTCCGGCGCATTTGCTTCTTCGACAGCTACATCGTTAAGAATCGCATCCTGCCAATATTTATACAGGCGTTCATTGAGAAAACCTGAATCTTTTAACCGCGCAATAGTGGGTTTGAGCAAACTGTCCTTGCTGGCCCTTGCATAAAATTTGTCCAACAGCATTTTAACACTTGCACCATCTTTTATGTCCATAATAATAGAAGTTTAAGTTAAATGGCCTTTGGATTTCCGCCTTGGCACATTGCCATTGTTTATAAGTACAAAGTTAGAGGATCACCGCAACGGCATGATGACAAAAGTCAGTGGATCAAAGTGACATCTGTCAGCTTATTGGCGTGACGACGTAATCCCGAGGGAACGTCAATTCACATCCGTTTTACAAAAATAAATTCTTGGCTTGGTTACAGGAGGCCCCAACGGGCCGGGCCGATCCCATCCTCGGTTCTATTAACAGGACGCTCCTACGGAGCAGTGCCCAAAAATTTGTGGCCCAGGGGTCGGTCTTCCCGACTTTTCCGACTTCCGGCCTTCTGGACTTTCAGAACCTGCCGACTTTCGGTCTTCCGGACTTTCCGACTGCGCCGGCCGCCATGATCGCGAAGCGAAGCAACGCTATGCGGCGAACGCGGTACATGGCGAAAGTATTCCTGTGGAAGTACTTAAATTTTATTGACGGATATAGCCGATAGTCCCTTCACCGTATGTTCGATTTGGAAGGTGACGGTATCGTTCTCCTGGATTGGAGCGCTGAGTGAATTGGAATGGACAAAAATGCTTTCCTGCGTTTTCACGTCCTTAATGAATCCATATCCCTTTGCCGTATTAAAAAATGTGACACGACCTTTTCGAATCGGGTTGGTCTCGAATCCTTCGATGTTTCGGGAACCGATTACAATGTCGTTTTCATTAATGGTTTGCTTCTTTGACTCGTCTGGGGGGGTCGCGGAGATATTGCCGTTCTCATCCACATACGCCATCATACTCTCCCAGGACTGCCCGGATTTTGCGTTCGCTTTGCGCTCTGCCTTGCGTTCTTCTTTTTCTTTCTTCTTCTGTTGCTTCTTTTTCTCTTTCTCTTTCTTGTTGAAGGTTTCTGACATAGGCGAAGTATTATTGTTTATTGTGATTTACTCTTATTTACGTGCAGTACAAATTCTTTGTCCATCGCGAATTCAAAGCCGCCATCGGCGATGAGGGCTGTCGCTTTAGGTGATGCTTGCAGGATTTCCCACAGGTCTTGCGCCAACACCGAATCCTTCAGTCCGCTCAGGGCCTTCCCGGAGGAAACCTTGAGCTGAAAGGTATACCCCCCTTTCTGCTTGGGGTTCAGGGCCTTGAACTCATGGTTTGACAACTGATACGACTGGGATTCTTGCTCCGAATCAATCATCATCCGCAAAATCGCCGGCCGGTACTTACTCCAAATGGGTGTGTATATCCGCGGTAGCATATATCCATCCTGCTTAATATCAACTACTTTTACATGGTTTCGCTCGGTTTATGCTGGAAAAAGGCCGATTTCCAGATTCGTTAAGACGTTGCCCCCGGGCGAAATGGTTGTTGTCACAGTAAAGTCCGCAAGATAGAGATTAAAAACGTTGGCAGGAAAAAGTGAGGAATTTTAGTTGGTTTCCGTTACTTTTGAACATCAATTGCGGAAAAATTAATTCACTGCTCCTGGTTTGCCCACCGTAGTTTCTTAAGATCTCCTCAGTTATAGCTAACTTACCCATCCACCGAATTAGGCCTATTGGCACGACGGATTGGGAAAGTCATCTAAAAAAAGTACTCACGAATGCGGTCATGGGGCACGCGAACATCTGCCTACCTGATCCGTTCATAACCATAGAATTTCTATTTAATTTTAACAATGAATATTTACGTAGCAAACATCCCTTTTAAAGCATCAGAAGATGAATTAAAAGAATTATTCGAACAGCACGGTGAAGTAACATCCGTGAAGATCATTCTTGACAGAGAAACGAACCGCAGCCGCGGATTCGGTTTTGTAGAAATGGCCGACGATGCTTCCGCGAAGAACGCCATTAACGAACTCAATGGATTCAGTTTCTTAGGAAAGGACCTGGTAGTAAACGAAGCAAGACCCAAGTCAGACTCCCCTCGTGGCGGTGGCGGTGGTTTTAACCGCGGCGGTGGAAGCGGCGGATACGGCAATCGCGGCGGTGGCGGCGGTGGCGGTTTCAACAAGAAATGGTAAGATGGTTCGAACCATCCGATCCGAGTCTTCCAATCCATTTGGGAGACTCGGATTTTTTTTTTGAGCGTCGACGGTTAACTTCCTCCAAAAATCGCCAATCGCTAATCTTCAATCGCTAATCGCCAATCGGCATTTCTCAACTCAGTCTTCCTTCAACGCATTCACCGGATTGATTTTCCGCTATTTCAACGCCCTGAATTAATATGAAGTGTTCGATACCGCCCGTAGTTGCGCGGATTTGGATGGCCGAAAGGGCACCGGTCAATAATCACCAATCATTCAAACCATACCCTAAACACATGCACCCCGCAATATCAATTGCCTCTTCCCGTTTAAATTCACAACGTAGATCAGTGCCATGTTGGTGATGAGCGATGGACCGAGCACTCGAGTACCTTAATGTCCCCGACCTCACCTTCCTGCATGAAAATAATTCTGTGGTCTGTTTTCCTTTTTGGTTTCACATGCACCCACGCCCAATTCGTCGGCCCACCCAGAAATGTTGGCCGCGAATATGGCAATCCAAAAATGCCATTAATGGTATCTCACCTCGCCGGCGCAAACAAAGATAGACTGAAGCGGTTAAGCAGCGACCGCCATTGGATTCTTCGAAAGGTACTATGCTTCAACCGATCATGCCGGATACAATCCGGACACACCGCTTCCCTGAAAGCCATCAGCTTTAAGAGATTTCAAAAGAAGGTGGCGCGGAATGCGAAGAAAGGTTTGTACAAGAAGCCTGCTTACGATTCAACAAAAAGCAGTAAACCAGAAGTGCCCAAAGTGCGTCCGGTCGTTGTTGATACCACTACCGTCAGCCCACCTCCTATCGTTAAAGCAGACACACTCATTGTGCTCGGTGCCGAACTGTTGTTCGAAACCAACAAGTCCACGCTGCGCAGTGAGCACTTTGAAACATTGCACTCCATCGTCGATTATTTGGTTTCGCATACTGAACGTTCGGTGAATATCTCTGGTCACACCGACAATGTTGGAACGGAAGAACACAACCTCACCTTATCCAAAAAACGCGCAGACGTCGTCGCTGAATACCTTGTTAAGAATGGCGTTGATATCAATCGCGTAGAAACTACCGGGCTTGGCAGTTCAAAGCCACTCGCACCCAACACGACGGAAACCGGTCGAAAGAAAAACAGACGGGTGGAATTGCTAATCCACGATTAAATCAATTAACAATTAGCAATTAACAGCGGGATAACAACAAGGTCGAAAAGTCGGTATGGCATCCATCCTGGACTTGTATGTCTTCAAGACCGAATCAGTGAAATTGGTAAGTGAACCAGTAATCCGTATAAGTATCGGGTCCTAACATGCAGACACCTTTGCATATTCGAATCCATGTCTGAAACCCACTATAGTAAAATGATGAATTTACCGTCAACGTAATTATTTGAATTTCGTAATCAATTCAGGCACCCTTTCTCTAACTTTTAGCAATTTAATTGATACGCATGGCAACCATCAATCTCACCATCAACGGCAAAACGCAAACGGTCGACGTTGATCCGAAAACTCCCATGCTCTGGGTTTTACGCGATCACCTGAATCTCGTCGGAACGAAGTATGGCTGTGGGGTCGCGCAATGTGGAGCGTGTACCATTCATCTCAACGGAGTAGCAGTTCGTTCGTGTCAGCTTCCTGCTTCTGCAGTTGGAAACAAAGCGATAACAACCATTGAAGGATTGTCTGCAGACGGTGATCATCCCTTGCAAAAAGCGTGGATCGAGCACGATGTTCCCCAATGTGGCTACTGTCAGGCCGGGCAGATCATGACTGCCGCTGCCTTGCTGAAATCAAAACCGAAACCCACGGATGACGAAATTGAAAACGCCATGAATGGAAACATCTGTCGGTGTGCCACCTATTTGAGAATTAAAGCAGCGATCAAAACAGCTGCCAACGTTTAACGCTTAAACACTTTAGCAATGACAAGTACAAAATCGTCTATCGATAGAAGATCATTCCTCAAAGTGTCAGTCCTGGCGGGAGGTGGAATGATGCTTTCCTTTAATTGGATCACAGGGCAAGCTGCTGCAAAGGAAACATTTGAATTGTCTGACGAATGGTTTGCCTTAAACAGTTACATCAAGATCAATTCAAATGGCGCCATCACATTGTTTTCACCCAACCCTGAATTTGGAACGAATGTAAAAACTTCCATGCCCATGATCCTGGCCGACGAACTGGATGTCGACTGGAAAGACATCGTCGTTGAGCAGGCGGATTTCTATCCGGAACGTTTCAGCCGCCAATTCACCGGAGGTAGTCAGGGAATCAGGTTAGGCTGGCGTCCCCTGCGAACCGCCGGTGCCACCGCACGACAAATGTTGATCAATGCCGCAGCACAAACCTGGAATGTACCCGCCGGTGAAATCACTACTGAAGCCGGTGTTCTTTATCACAAGGCAAGTGACAAGCAAGCCACGTACGCCGAAATGGCCTCCATCGCTGCGAAACTGGAAGTTCCGACAAACGTAGCCTTGAAAGAAGTTAAGAGTTTCAAGATTATCGGCACATCCAAAAAGAATGTAGAGGGTAAAAACATTGTAACCGGAAAACCACTGTTTGGAATTGATCATAAAGTAGATGGCATGTTGGTTGCCATGATTGCGCATCCGCCCTTCGGCATGCAGGTCAAATCCGTCGACGACTCGGCAGCGCGCACGATGCCGGGAATCAAGGACGTCTTCGTTTTCGAGGTGCTTAAAGATGATTACGAACGCAACGCCTTTGACACAACTACTTTCACAACACTGGTTGCCGTCGTGGGCAACAGTACATGGGAAGTGATGAATGCCAAGAAGGCGCTGAAAATCGAACTGGAAGAAATTAAGGATAGCCAGCGTGTCGTGCAGGGTTGGGGCGGAAAACAAACGGTGAATACTCCTGGTGGATTAGAAAGTACCGATGGGCACAAAACCCGCATGCAGGAAATGTCATCGAAGAAAGCAAATGTATTGAGAAGTGACGGGGATGTCGAGACAGCTTTCAAAGGTGCAGCAAAAACATTGGAGCGAACCTATAGCGCACCATACCTCGCGCATAACACGATGGAGCCTGTCAACTGCTTTGCTCATGTTACGGCAGACCATGCGGAACTCTATGGCCCCATTCAAGCGCCTGAATTTATCATGCGCACGCTGGTCGCGCGTTTAGGTCTCCCAAAAGACAAAATTCAGATCAGACTGGCGCGCATGGGTGGCGGATTCGGACTCCGTGCCTATGGTCATCACATGGTTGAAGCTGCGGTGATCTCCCAAAAATTAAATGCGCCTGTCAAGCTCATCTATTCCCGGGAAGACGACATGACCTACGGCATCTACCGGCCAACCTACGTCGTTACGTACCGGGCGGCATTGGATAAAAACAACAACCTCGTGGCGTTTCATGTTAAAGGCGGCGGCATTCCCGAACATGCTGTTCATGCCAACCGCTTCCCTGCCGGCGCTGTCGACAACTACCTCGCGGAAGGATGGCAACTGGATTCCAATATCACCATCGGGGCCTTCCGTGCACCGCGCTCAAACTTTATCGCGGGCGCAGAACAGTCGTTCCTCGACGAGCTGGCTGAGCTCGCCGGGAAAGATCCAATCGACTTCAGGCTTGCGCTGCTCGAGAGAGCCAAGGCCAATCCTGTCGGAAAAGACAATGACTACAATCCAGACCGCTACGCTGGTGTGTTGAAACTGGTTCGGGAGAAATCAAAATGGAATGAAAAGAAAACCGGTGTCGGTCGTGGCGTGGCCGCTTACTTCTGTCACAATACTTATGTCGCCGAAGTGGTCGACATGAAAGTAACGGCGAACAAACCCATTGTCGAAAAAGTGTACGCCGCTGTCGACTGTGGTATTGTTGTCAATCCAGATGCCGCGAGAAACATGAGCGAAGGTGGAATCATCGATGGCATTGGAAACGCCTTGTTCGGAGAAATGACTTTCAAAGACGGCGTACCCGAGAAAAATAATTTCCACCAATACAAAATGATCCGTCAAAAGGAAACGCCGAAAGACGTCGAAGTGCATTTCGTGAAAAATGAAGAAGACCCTACCGGACTTGGAGAGCCGCTCTTCCCTCCCGTCTTCGCTGCCGTCGCCAACGCCCTGTACAAAGCGACGGGCAAACGTTTCTATGAACAGCCTTTTGGAAAGTTTATGGAAGTGAGTCGATCAAAAATGTGATCATTTTTCAATTTAACAGGTTACCCTCTGTGGTCCTCTCCGTGCCTCTGTGGTGAAAAATAAGATTTTGAGTATTTTAAATTCACCACGGTGACACAGAGGTGCGGAGGACCACAGAGGTTTTAATTCGCCAAACTTCTGAACATGATGAAAGTATCCACTAGGCCGAGGGTTTTATGGCGAAAGCCTTTGGGAGTCGAACCGATTATTTCGAAGCCACATTTCTGCCATAGCTTCACAGCCGTTTCATTTGTGCTGACCACGATGTTGAACTGTATTCCCAAATAGCCTTTCTCTTTCCCAAATTTTATCGAGTGTTCACAGAGCAATCTGCCGATGCCACGGCCCTGGTGATTGGGACTCACCATGTAACCACAGTTCGCGATGTGGTTACCCAAGTCAACCTGATTCGGCTTGATAAAATACGTCCCCACAATCTTACCACCATCCACCGCCACGAAGGTGTCCATGTTTTCGGCAAACCAAAGCTTCCGCAAATTCTCTTTTGGTGTGCTGGGGTCAAACGCATAGGTGTCACCCGTGGAAATCACGACGCTGAAAATCTTCCAGATGTCGTCGTAGTCGGTTTGGATGTTGGCGTGCCGTATTTCCATGTCAGTTTTCGTTATCAAGCATTTCAATCTGCGAGATCTGCGGGAAAAGCATTAAAAATTCCTTTCCCGCAGATCTCGCGGATAGCGCAGATTAGATACACGCAGATCAAATGCCCTTAAAATTTCGTTCGGAGGAATTTATTCTTGTCGTCGATCTTCAGGCCGTTGGACTTGAACCAGTCGAAGAATTTATCCCACTTCGCGCTGTTTGCATCGCGCCACTTTCGGAACCCTTCTTCGTCTCCTTTCATGAGTAACCAGTGGTTGTAGGCTTCGAGGTGTCCTTCTTTAAGAATTCTATTCTGGTAATCAAACAAGACAATGGGATACTTCTTATCTCGGTTGTTCTTGTAAAAGTCTCGCACAAACCCGGTCCTGATTCGATCGAGAGAGTTTATGTCGATTTGCTTTTCTGGTAACAGCGCCAGCATCAAGGTCATCTCATAGACCATACCAAAAGGTACTTCGAACTTTTTGGCACTGGCATCAATGACAGCAGTCTTGCTGAAACTAGCGGTAAAGGACGTATCAGACGTAAACTTAATTTCACGCTTATAGGTATCGAACAACAGCCTGCTCATTTCCGCCGTGCGTCCGCTGTTTCGCTCCAGGTTCATGAACAGCTCGCCATAGATCATTCCCCACACTTCTTCATCGGAGTTGAGAAATATTTTCGCCAGGCGGTAGTAGTTGGAGGAGAACCCAGGCTCAACATCAATTCCCTTTTCATAGTAATTGATGGCCTTGTTGTATTCGTTGGTGACCAGGTACATCCCTCCCAACTCCAGGTAGAGCTTGCCGGCGTTTGGTAAGGTCTTCAAGCCTGCTTCATACGTCTCTATTGCTTTCGCGCGCTGTCCGAGCAAGTCGTAACTGTTGCCGAGTAGTTGATACACTCTGTCGGTAACATCCTGGTGCCTGGTCAGCGGCTCGAGTATGTTGATTGATTTTTGATAGTGCTCAGAGATGTAATGAGCGTAAGCCATTTCATAGGGGTAGTCTATATTGCCAGGATCAAGCTTGATGCACTCTTCGAGCAGTACGAGGGATTCATCTATTTTCCCATTGTCCATTAACTTCACCGCTTCCCGACCCTTCGTAACGGCTTTCTCCTTATCCGTCTGCGCGAAGGTTTGTGTGGCGAAGAGTATGAGTCCTAACAGCAGGTAATGTCTTTTAGTCATTTTTCATAGATTCTGTGTATTCTCTCTGTGTTCCTTTGTAGTAAACGAAAGCCACTCCAAACGTATTCTTCACCACAAAGCCACAGAGAACACGGAGAAGCCACAGAGGTGTTCAATTAAACTTCTTTAAATACTCAAGTCCTTCTTTCCAATTCGTGTGGCCGCTGTCGACGTTAATATGTCCGGCGTTTCCGATGCTGATGAATTCACTTCCCCAGTGGTCGGCGAAATATTTCGCGCGGTCGAATGAAACCCATTTGTCATTCGTGCTGGCGATGACGGCTGTCTTGAAAGGAATCTTATCCAATGGAATGGGTGCAAAGCCAACGGTTGGAAAAGTATACTGTGGCGCTTCGAGGTCGCTGGGCGCGACGAGCAACGCGCCTTTTATTCTTCGCTTGAACTTCTTCGCCCAGTGCGCGATGGTGGAGCATCCGAGGCTGTGGCCGATGAGGACAACGGTGGAGAGATCGTAGCCGGTTAGTGCTTTGTCAATAGTTTCAATCCAGTCGTCGCAGTGGGGTGCCTCCCATTCTTGTTGATTAATTCTTTTGATGTTGTTACCCGATTGCTCAAAGTAGCTCTGCCAATGTTCCGGCTCAGAGTTGCCAAGCCCGGGGATGGTGAAGTAGTTTGTCATCATGTGCAAGCTACGAAAATACTCCTCTGTGCCTCCCGTGCTGGAAGGAGATTTCTCTTAACCACGTTTCACCACAGCGGCACAGGGGACACGGAGAAATCACAGAGGTTTACTTTTTAGAAGCCTGCTCCTTCGCATAAACTTCTACTTGCTTCTTCAACAAATATTGATGAATCGCCTCAACATCCGCTTCGCTTAAAGAGTTGCTGAAGTTGGCCATACCGTTTTTGGAGAGAATTCCTTTCAATAAAATATCATTGAAGACCATGTGCTTCGCTTCTGTGAGTTTGGAGAGGTCGGGGTGTTGCGAGAGGTGACGATCACCGAATTGGCCGTGGCAGATGGAACAGTAGAACTCGTAGAGGTACGCGCCACGCGAGAGCAGTTCTTGCTTTACTTTCATATTGGCCGGCGGCGCGGGTGTTTCGACTACCGTCTGCTTAGGAGGCAGTGGCGTCTCTCCACCACCCAGTTTGAAGGTGAGGATGCGACCCTTGTTCTGATATTGATAGATGACACCATCCGGTAAGTATCCACTCGTCTCCGCGCCACCATAGCCCGCCATGACAGAAACATATTGCTCACCATCGATGCTGTACGTCGTCGGTGCTGCCATGATTCCATTTCCCGTGAAGATGGATTTCAACTTATCCCCTGTCGCGGCGTCGTGCACGTTGAAGTAGCCCGTGCGCGTTCCCTGAAACACCAATTCAGGTGTCGACATGGTTCCGCCATCGGGACCACCCTCCGTAAACTTCCACGCCACTTCCTGCGTGACGGGATTGTACGCCAGCAAACTTTCTGATCGCGTAGTATCCTCAGCCGACTTGACCTGGTCAGCAACATTCTTCCTGAACTTGAACATGTTCGCGTAATCCAGGTTTGTGTTGTCGACATCGGGAAGCCATTCGTAAGTCTCAAATGTTTTGAAGACCTGTGGCACACTTCGCTCCGGAATATAAATGAGCTTCGTGTTTGGATTGAAAGACATCGGCTGCCATACATGCCCGCCGCCGAGGTAGGGTACTACCAACTTCGGTTTGTCTTTGTACCATTGGCCTTGTTCTGTTAACACAGGTCTTCCCGTTTTCAAATCCACATGACTCGCCCAATTGACGCGCGTATATTTTCCTGCGGAGATCAGTTCGCCCGTTGCGCGGTCTAGCACATAGAAGAAACCATTCTTCGGAGCTTGCATCAAAACTTTTCTCTCTTTGCCGTCGATCTGAAGATCTGCCAACACGATGTTCTGCGTAGCGGTGTAATCCCAGATCTCTGCTGGCGTCGTTTGGTAGTGCCACATCAGCTTTCCACTGTCGGGGTTGATGGCGAGGATGCACGCGAGGAACAAGTTATCGCCACCAGAAGGACTTCTAAACCAGATCGGATAAGGCGATGCATTCCCGGTTCCGACATAAAGCAAATTCAACGCAGCATCGTACGCTGCTTCACCCCACACCGTTCCGCCGCCACCACTTTGCCAATCCGATTTCGGGTCCCAGGTCTTTGACGCCATCTCCATCGATTCATTTTCATATCCTTTTGCTGGATCGCCCGGTACGGTAAAGAAGCGCCACTTCTGCTCACCCGTTTTCAGATCGTAAGCTGTTACATATCCGCGCACGCCATATTCAGCGCCGGAGTTTCCGATCATTACTATGCTTCCTGCCACCTGCGGCGGACTGGTAATCGTGTACGCTTTAGTTCTGTCGGTGAACGTATCGACTTTCCAAATTACTTTTCCATCGCTTACATCGAGGCACACGAGATATCCATCAAGCGTTCCCACATAAACTTTCCCTTCCCAAACAGCAACCCCCCGGTTCACCGCATCACAACACGCGCGCCGACCATATGCCGCGTCGACTTCTGGTTTGTAAACCCAACGCTCCTGCCCCGTCTTTGCATCCAACGCATACACTGAACCCCACGCTCCGGAGGTGTACATGATTCCGTCGACAACGATTGGGGTAGCCTCCAATCCGCGGGGAACATTGCCGATGTAAGTGCTCGCATCGTACTCCCACGCAAAGCCCAGGTCTTTCACATTCTCTTTGTTGATTTCGTTGAGCGGAGAATAGTGTTGCATGTCCTGGTTGCCGCCCGTGGTGAGCCAGTCTGCTGCCACCTGGTTCTGCAATCGATCCTGATCGATCCATCCCTTAGGTTTTTGTTCACGGCATCCGAGGAGGAGGATCAGTAGTGAGAGACGACAAAGTTTACTTTTCATGAAAGGGTTAATGGTAAGGTTAACTTAAAGATAGCACCGGGCGTGATCAATTCAGATCTGCGTTGTATTAAATCTGCGTTAATCTGCGGAATCTGCGGGAAAGGATTTTAAATGCGTCTCCCGCAGATCTCGCAGATGACGGCAGATTGAATGCCCACCTCTGTGTACCTCCGTGTCTCTGTGCCTCTGAGGTGAAAAATAAGTTTGGAGTAACTTTCTATTCACCACAGCGGCACAGAGGCACGGAAAAGCCACAGAGGAGTACCTTGTGTTAATTGTTAATCGCCAATTGTTAATTGAAATTATAATTCGGAAATTGAAGGTAAACCACTAATCAAAAATGGCAACCTACCAACTCACCATCAACGGCGAAGCCCACACCGTTGAAGCGATGGAGGATACTCCACTCCTTTGGGTGCTCCGCGACAACCTCGGCCTTACCGGGACGAAATTCGGATGCGGCATGGCACTGTGCGGCGCCTGTACCGTACACGTGGACGGCAGTCCCGCGCGCTCCTGCTCCACCAAGGTTTCAGAACTCACCTATAAAAAGGTAACGACCATCGAAGGTCTCTCCACCGCCGGCCTGCACAAAGTGCAACAAGCCTGGATGGATGAAAACGTTCCGCAGTGCGGCTATTGCCAAACCGGGCAAATTATGTCGGCCCTTGCGCTGCTTGAAAAAACTCCTTCCCCTTCCGACAAAGACATCGAAGACGCGATGCAAGGAAACATCTGCCGCTGTGGTACTTACGAGCGGATCCGTAAAGCAATCAAGAGAGCCTCTAACACCGCAGCACAATGAAAGCCGAAATAACCGACACCAGGATTTACAAGGTAAGTCGCAGGGATTTCATCAAGGCGACATCGATGACGCTGCCGGCGTTTATGCTCGGTCTTAACTTTAGCTGCACCGATACCTCCCAGAAGCTCACGGGAAATCCGGACGCAAAATTTTCTCCAAACCTGTTTATCACCATCCACGGCAACGGCGACGTTACGCTGATCGCCCACCGCTCTGAAATGGGCACGGGCATCCGCACCAGCCTCCCGTTAGTGATGGCGGATGAACTCGAAGCCGACTGGAAGCGCGTAAAGGTTGTTCAAGGTACCGGCGACGAAAAATATGGCGATCAAAACACGGATGGCTCCTACAGCATTCGCATGTTCTACACGCCCCTCCGGAAAGCGGGCGCAACGGTACGTACGATGCTCGAGCAGGCCGCCGCGAAAGAATGGGGTGTCGATGTGGCAGAATGTAAAGCGGTGAACCATGAAGTTGTTCACTCGTCTGGTAAGGTATTGGGCTTCGGCTACCTCGCCGAGAAGGCCGCCGCACTTCCCATCCCCGATGAAAAAATCGTAACACTAAAAGAGCCGAAGGATTTTAAATACATCACCAAGGAAACTTCCATTGTAGATGCCGAAGATATTGTCACCGGGAAAGCGAAGTTCGGAAACGACTACACCTTGCCGAACATGAAGGTCGCCGTGATCAAGAGAAATCCGGAACCTGGTCCTGGTGTTAAATCTTTCGACGCCGAGGCCGCCCTGGTAGTACCTGGTGTGATCGATGTTTTCAAGATGGACCCTCCTGGCTTTCCAACGGGCATCAACAAACCGTTGGGTGGCGTGGTGGTGGTGGCGGAAAATACCTGGTCCGCGTTGAAGGGACGTGAAGCATTGAAAATAACGTGGGACAAAGGTGCCAATGCCGACTACGACTCCAGGACTTATAACGCCGACATGCTGAAGCGCGCCAAGACGAAAGGGAAAGTACGACGTGAAAACGGCAACGTCGATCAGGCGATGGCCAGGGCGAAAAAAGTTTTCGAAGCCGACTACATGGTTCCTACCCTCGCGCACACGTCGATGGAAACACCGAGTGCGCTTGCGCATGTGCATGATAATGTCTGTGAAGTGTGGGCGCCGGTGCAAGATCCTCAGGGAACACGCAAGGCGGTGGCCGAAGCATTGGGCATTGAAGTCAGCGCTGTCACGGTGAACATCACTTTACTCGGCGGCGCTTTCGGCCGCAAGTCAAAACCCGATTTCGTAGTGGAAGCTGCACGCATCTCCAAAACGATGGGGACACCCATAAAAATTCTGTGGACCCGTGAAGATGATATCCAACACGACTTCTACCACTTCCCTGCCGCACAACATATCAAAGTAGGTCTTGATGAGAACAACAAGGTAAGCGCGTGGCTTCATCGCTCCGTCTTTCCACCGATCGGCGGTACGTTTGGTGCGGATTCCAGGGAAGCCAGCAAGGAAGAGTTGAGCATGGGGATGGTCGATATGCCCTTTGCCATCGACAATGTATGCTGCGAGACACAGGAAGCGATCACCAAGACGCGCATCGGCTGGCTTCGCTCCGTGGCCAACATTCACCACGCCTTCGCGGTGGGTTGCACGGTGGACGAGATCGCCAAGCTTCGCGGCGTTGACCCCGCTCAAAATATTCTCGACCTGCTCGGTCCCGACCGGCTCATTGACTTTCCAGCATTAACCAGTGAGTTCTGGAACTACAACGAAAAAATTGAAGACTTCCCCTGGGACGTAGGCCGCTTCCGAAAGGTTATCGAAACCGCGCGCGACAAATCAAATTTTGGAAAGCAACTGCCCAAAGGTAGCGGACAAGGCATCGCCGCTCACCGAAGCTTCCTCACCTATGTAGCCTGCGTGGTAGAAGTAACGGTCGATGAAAAGGGCAAGATCCGCATCCCCAAAGTTGACTACGCCATTGACTGCGGCACAGCGGTTAACCCCGAGCGCATCCGCGCGCAGTTTGAAGGTGGCGCTGCCTTCGCGGCCAGCCTCGCGTTGAAGAGCGAGATCACGTTCAGCAAAGGCGGCACGGAGCAATCCAACTTCCACAACTACCAGGTTGCCCGCATGAGCGACGCCCCGTTTGAAACAGCCGTACATATAATAGAGAGCAACGAAAAGCCAACGGGTGTTGGTGAGCCGCCTGTGCCGCCGTTTATTCCGGCGCTTTGCAATGCAATCTTTGCTGCGACGGGGAAAAGGGTGAGGCAGCTGCCGGTGAGGTTGGGATAAACCGAGTAATAGTTCTTCACCACAGAGGCACAGAGACACGGAGGACCACAGAGGTAATAACAAAAAAGACAACCCATGAAAGGTTGTCTTTTTTACTTGTTGGTGTTAGCGGAGCGCGCCAACAATCTTCCAAGTCTTAGTTCGCACCCGTATCCATCGAGTGACCATGCGGTACGGATTCGCCGACCGCCATCTTATAAGATTGCAACGAAACGATTTGGAGGATTGACTCCCAGCGCTGTTGCTTGTATTGGTTCAGTCTGGTTACTTCGTTCAAGGTCCAGTCCGGATCGAGCGTCCAATATGCATCCCTGCCTTGTACACGACCGATAAATTTCTCTTGCAAAGCGATCATGGCATCCAGGTCGGTAAGCTTAGTGGTAGCCACAGTAAGCGATTCACTTTGCATCGCGTTCTTGTTTTCCCAGAGCCAGCCTTCGGGCAACACGGGTTGCGCACCGTACTTGTGGCGCGTGTAGGTCTGCAATTCGCTCAGGGCTACTTTGTATTCTTCTTCAAGTTCTTTTAAACGGAACTTTGTCTCGTTGACGATGTTTTGCTGCTTTTCCAACATGGCACGGTCTTCTGCTTTAACCGCCAGGATGGACTTCTCAAAGTTCTTCACGTCTTTGATCTGCAGTTCGAGGATCCAGCATTGCTGAAATGTATAGAATGCGTTTTGTTTGAAAGCGATGATCATTTCTTCAGATCCATAAACCGATTCACGTGAACGATCGGACAGTTTCGCTACCTTTTGCGACCACACATCAGGATGCGTTTCCAAAAGTTCGGCGAATTCACAAACTGGAATGCGAACCGGAGTCTGCGCCGAGGCTGTTAAGCCTACCAGGACGAAGAGAATGCTGAATACTTTTTTCATATGAGGGAGTTTGTTCTTTTACTTATACAAAGGACCTCCATTCTTAGTAGTTTATTCTTTAAAAGCCTGTCAAAACCTTACTTGCATTCCTTTACTTTGGTTTTTCGCACGACCAACTGTTAGCCGAATTTCGGGCTAATTCAGAGGAAAATGGCCTCTGTGGCCCCGCACAGGCGGAAACAAATTCGATTACACTTTCCTGGAATGCTGCAGATATGGCCACCTTTGACCGTTTCCGCTTTGCATGGTCTCGGTTGATTTTCCGTGTTTGTTGGTCTTCCGCCTACCTCCGGATCCTTTCGTGCTCCTCTGTGGCCCCGGTGGTCTCTGTGTCTTTGTGGTGAAAGAAAGTTACTCCAACCTTATTTTTCACCACAGAGGCACAGAGGACACGGAGGGCCACAGAGAGATTCTCAGATTGAAAATGATTTAGGCGCCTCTATATTTGTAAGTCGACAGTTATTCATAAGTACTATATTTCAACACCTAAATTTTAGCGATATGAAACCTCTCCATATTGTCTTTAAAGGTTTAGTCATCCTGTTACTATCAGTGACAGTGGCAAACGCTCAAAGTTCATCTGGCAATGCTGAAGCGGAAGTGCGAAAGTTGGAAGCGCAGCAGATTGAGTATCTCATGAGTGGCAAACTTGCCGAGATGAAAGTGCACTGGGCTCCGGACTACACGGTCAACAATCCTTTTAATGTTGTTCAAGATGCTGCCACGGGTCCCATCCAAAGCGGGGCGTTGACCTATTCAAAGTTCGATCGAAACATTGAAAAAGTGTTGGTGCACGACGAAGTCGTTGTTGTGATGGGGAGTGAACTGGTTGTTCCGAAAACTGCTCCGAAAGGCACCTCGTATGAGTCCAATCAACCCACTAAGAGACGTTTCACCAATGTATGGATGCGAATGGATGGCAAGTGGTTAATGATCGCGCGGCACGCTAGTAATATTTGTTCGAATTAGCGTGTGGGAATGATTTAGGCGTAAGTTTTTACACCACAGAGGCACAGGGGGCCACAGAGGGAATACAAAAAAGACAACCCGGAATAGCGGTTGTCTTTTTTTATAAGAGAGAGGTCTTTTGCGATTATCAGAAAAAGAACTGCTCCAACACGATCTTACCATCCTTCACTTCGTAGAGCGCCACTTCATCTACTTTCATCCTGGGATGGCCTTTTACTTTTACGTCCATGCCCATGGTACAGACGAAATAGTTTCCAGCTACCTGGGCTTCGTTGGTGTAGCCGCCGAACATTTCTTCGATCGTGTCATTCCACTCTTTGGCTTTGGCCTTAACCTTATCGAGGCCCTGAACGGTTTTCCAGGCGGAGTGAGCAGGTTCAACGCTTTTTACATTTTGGTCGAACAGTTCTTCCTGGATCTGATCAAATTTGCCTTCGCGCGCAAGCTCATTGAAACGGTCAGCAACTTCAGCGGTGGTCATTGTTTTTTCTTTTGTTGTCATGTTAAGAAAGTTTTAGTGATAATTAATAAGAGGCGTCTTTTCGTTTAAACGAATCAGACGAACGAAGAAAACAGGCGGCAGTGACAGCCCTATGTCAGGAGGGCCGAATTGATTCCACTATTAACAATTAATTAATTTCAGATTCATTTTTTTAATGCACCTCTGTGGCCCTCCGTGTACTCTGTGCCTCTGTGGTGAAAAATGAGTTTGGGGTAACTTTCTTTTACCACAGAGGGGATTGTCGCGATTTGACCTGCAGATTGCCGCGTTTGCACCCTGCGCTATTCGATACCTTCAACTAGGTTTGTGATCCAGTACACAACCCTTAATTTTATCACATGACCCTCCAGGACCAAATCAAAGAGTACATCGCCAGCCAACCTGAGCCAAAGCAGGCTGAGATGCAGGCGTTACACAAACTCACCCTCGATGTTTCGCCGAAGTGCAAATTATGGTTCAACGACGGCAAGAACAGCGATGGTAAAGTTGTTGCTAATCCAAACATTGGCTATGGATTCTACACCATTAAGTACGCCGATGGAACAACACGGGAGTTTTATCGGATTGGTTTGAGCGCCAACACCACGGGCATCTCCGTCTACATCCTCGGTCTGGATGACAAGACCTACTTAGCTAAGACGTACGGAAAAAAACTCGGCAAGGCGAGCGTGACCGGGTACTGCATCAAGTTCAAGACCTTGAAGGATATCAACATCGATGTCCTAAAGGCAGCGATACAACATGGATTTGAGGCTTAAGACAATAAGTGCGGGGTAAATTTCTTTTACCACAGAGGCACGGAGGCACAGAGGGATTAGGTCAATCCCGAACGATTGTTGTTCATATTTGAACTTGGTCATTGGCTCCACCATATCTTATTGGTTCGATTAGGCTGTTTCTGTTTTGGCACCATTATTCTCTTGCATGAGGCTACCAGAAAACCGCTAATGCTATGCTTCGTCACAACCTATTGATTGCCTTTCGTAATTTCTTACGCTATAAAAGTTCATTCATCATTAATCTAACAGGCCTTTCCTCTGGTCTCGCCTGCGCACTGCTTATTTACCTGTGGGTAAACGATGAATGGCAGGTGGATAAATTTCACGTAAACGGAGATCGACTGTACCAGGTGAGAGAAAATGTAGAACAAGATGGGGGTTTGATCACGCGCGTCTCCACGGCCGGGCCTACCGCCGAAGCACTCGCCCGCGAAATGCCCGAAGTGGAATATGCTGCAACCACCACCTTTGAGCGAATCTTCCATGATGTGCTCTCCACGGAAGGCAACGACATCAAAGCCGATGGACTTTACGCCAGCGCTGATTTTTTCAAACTGTTTTCGTTTGAACTCCTGCAAGGCAACAAGGGCCAGGTGCTCCGGGATAAAAAGTCAATCGTCATTACCGAAGACCTGGCGATTCGATTGTTCGGAACAACCGAAAACGTAGTGGGTAAGACGATCGAGTGGCAACACAAAAAGCAATTCCAGGTGTCAGGTGTTCTTCAAGATCTCCCTCCCCACGCGTCCGTGAAGTTTGATTTCATTCTAACCTTTGAAGCTTTCAAGGATGACAATGAATGGGCATTGAGTTGGTTTAATACGGCGCCACAGACCTTTGTCCTGCTAAAAGAAGGAACGGACATAGCGCTGTTCAATAAAAAAATAGGCGAACTGATTCGAATCAAGACGGAGGGCGAAGCGAAGCATCGTACACCGTTCGTTTCCAAATACACCGATGCTTACCTGTACGGCAAGTATGAAAATGGAAAACAAGCCGGCGGACGGATAGACTACGTGCAACTATTTTCAATCATTGCGCTCTTCATCGTTCTCATCGCGTGCATTAATTTCATGAACCTCTCCACCGCTCGCGCATCCAGAAGGATGAAGGAAGTGGGGATGAAGAAAGTAGTAGGCGCACGCAAGGGCTCACTCGTTGTTCAATACCTCAGTGAGTCCACCTTAATCTCTCTTTTGTCACTGCTCATTGCCATATCACTGGTGATGATGTTCCTACCCCAATTCAACCTGATGGTTGACAAACATCTCACTTTTCATCTGGATTTGAAGTTTGCTCTAGGGTTGTTCGGCACGGTGCTCCTCACCGGATTAATGGCCGGCAGCTATCCTGCATTCTACCTTTCGAAGTTCACGCCCGCCACGGTGCTGAAGGGGAAAGTGAGCAACTTCATTGGCGAAGTAAGGGCGAGAAAAGGATTGGTGATCTTCCAATTCGCGTTGTCCATTATTCTCATCGTCTCCGTGTGGGTGGTACAGCAACAAATTCAATTCATCCAAACCAAAAACCTGGGCTACGACAAGGATAACATTATCATCGTGAATAGCGAAGGGATCACCGATGACAAGCGGGAAACTTTCATTTCAGAAATCCAAAAGGTACCAGGCGTGATGGCTGCCTCCAGTGGCGGACACGACATGACCGGTCACAATGGTGGCACCTACGGCATTGAGTGGCCTGGTAAGGATCCAGAGAACAGAACTGAATTTGAAAACCTGGCGGTGAACTATGGATTAATTGAAACACTGGGAATCACCGTCAAGGAAGGGCGCTCATTCTCCAGGAACTTTGCCGATTCATCAAGTATCATCTTTAACGAAACGGCTATAAAATTTATGGGCCTCACCGATCCCATTGGCAAAGAGGTTAAGCTTTGGGGAGAGACCAAGCGGATCGTAGGTGTCGTGAAAGACTTTCACTTTGAAACCTTTCATGAACAAATAAAGCCAGCGTTCTTCTGGGTGAATACTCAGGTATCGCGCATCATGATAAAAGTTGAAGCGGGCCAGGAGCAAAACGTAATCGCGCAGCTTCAGAAATTCTCTTCACAGTTCAATCCCGGGTTCCCGCTGGATTATCGTTTTCTGGATACGGATTATCAGTCGCTTTATGCCGCCGAAAGCAGGGTGTCCTCCCTGTCGAAATACTTTGCGGGTCTTGCCATTCTCATTTCTTGCCTGGGTTTGTATGGGCTCGCGGCGTTCACCACGGAAAGAAGAGTGAAGGAAATCGGTATCAGAAAAATACTGGGCTCCACAGAATTCGCTATTGTTTATCTATTGTCCAGTGAATTCACCAAAGTTGTGCTGGTATCAACGGTCATTGCCTTGCCGACCAGTTACATGATTGCAAACTCCTGGCTTGAAGGCTTTGCATTCAAAATCGAATTGGAATGGTGGTACTTTATAACCTCCGGACTTTTTGCGCTGGTCATTGCATGGTTAACGGTAGGCACCCAGGCATTAAAGGCAGCCAAAGCAAACCCTGTTGCTAATTTGAAATCCGAGTAGCACTCCTCTCCACCCGACCTTCTAAACCTTGAAGAGGCCATACGTATGGACTCGAGACGAATGGGTAACTTCCACCTTTGTTCTTTATATTAGGATGCTGGCAGCCATGGATTGAGCGTGCGTCATCAACCGTAAATGGTAGTTTCAAATGAACAAGGTTTCGGACAGATTGACCATCGAGGAACACAACGGCAAACGAATTATTGTTGTCGACTACAAAGGGCTGAAAGAAAAGGAAATGATAGAATTATTAACCAGCCATGTGACATTAACCCTGGATACGAAATTGAATTTCCTGGCAGACTTTAACAATACCTATGTTACACCAGGGTATATGAACCATGCCCGGAAATTTGTTGAACTGACCAAAAGCATTGTTGACAAAGGAGCGCTTCTCGGGGTTGACCCGATAAAGGCCTGGATACTAAAAGGAATTCTTTACGCCTATCCCGTGAACTATAAAGCCTTTAAGTCCTCCGACGAAGCCATTGCTTTTTTGACCAGCACAACAGCAGCGAATTCCTGATCGTATCGATAAGTGCTTAATTCAAATCACCATGGAAACGAAAACATTCAGCGTCGTGACGTCCATATCGATGGTATTCATCCTGACGATGGCAACGCTCAGCCTCGTGGGCATCACCATTACGGGTCTGTATCCTGGGATTATCGTGCTGTTGTTGTTGGCGCTGATTCCCATCGCGTCAAAATCTTACGCTAAGAAAATCAGCAGCAACCCACCGGAGTCCAAAAGAAACTATTTTTCAACACTCACCATCGTTAATGTGCTCTGCATCGTGGTGGTAATTTGGATGACCTTTGTCATCCTGGTTGACCGGGTTTTCAGTAAAGTACTCTAAGCGTCGTAACGCCAACTGTGGCGGAACAGATTCTTGAACTTAGCTTCGTTCTCCATGAAATTCGGACTTTATCTTTTGTCGACATTAGTACTCTACTCCTGTTCAAAGACAGCCAGTCAAGCTGATGAAGATTCCGTTAGAAAAGTGGTTCTTGAATTCCAGGAAGACTTCAATGATGGTTCTTTCAAGAGAGCAGAGAATTATGCCGCGAATGACTGGGTTCATATCGACCCTGCCGGCGGAATCGCTATAGGGAAGGACACGGTACTCATGCTGACACGGCGCGTCCATCAAAGTTTTCTAAGGGATGTCTCGATCACAACGGATAGTATGAACGTCAGGTTCATAACGCCGGAAGTCGCCGTGGTAACGGCCTATCACCCTATTGGCAACTACACAACACCCGATAATGTGACGCATGCGCAGGAGCGCCTGATAAAATCCTACGTGCTGGTAAAGCGCGACGGCAAATGGCTTTTGACGCTTGACCATAATACTACCATTCTGCAGTAATCCGCATCTTCCACAGTGACGGAATTGTACAGGACAACCCTATCTTTGTACATGCCGGCTGTACGCTGGACAACCCGCTGACCACACAACGATGAAAAGAATACTGTTCATGTCGCTCTTGTTTCTGACGACAACGGGCGCTTTGGGACAGGGCGTCGACTGTCAGCGCGTTAAGCAAGGAAAATTCCTGCACAACAGTAAGGCAGTCGGGCTAACGCTAATCACCCGGACCGGTGACATTCAGCGGGAAGAGTCCGACAGTCTTGGTATAATAGTCGAATACAAAATTGTGTGGAGAGACAGTTGTTCCTACAAGGTGACGCCCTACAAGCTTATCAGGAACGACCATAACCTCGACCTCATGACCGACTTAAAACTCGTGATTGAAATCCTTGAAGTAAAGAGTGAATCCTACCTACAACGGACCTCGTCGCGGGTAACAGGGCTGAGCAAGACCAGTGAAATCCTGATCTTGAAGAACTGAATTCGCCATTTCTGAGTGAAGTTGCACACAAAAGGCATAAAATTTGAGGCTATTGTTAGAACTTAAAACCCATAAATGTTATGAGAACACTTAGACTCGCATTTCTTGTTGCGGCATTCTTCGCCCCTTTGATCACCCATGCGCAAGAACCCAAGTACGTTTACTGCCAGATCGTTGCCAACGAAAAACTCCTGTCCAAAAAAATCACCGTCTCCCTGGACTTTGGTCAGAAGATGAAGTTCTTCGCGGACAATCGGCTAAAGGATGAGAACGGAAAGCCGATCGTCTTTAATTCCAACGTGGATGCCATGAATTACATGGGCAAACAAGGATGGGAATTCTGCCAGTTATCCATGGTTGAAGTCACCAGCGGCTCCGCCGACCTGGTTCAGGTTACTGTCATGAAAAAGCTATTCAGTGACTTGGATGAGGAAGCAAAAAAGGAGTACCTTAAAGAATAACCTCAAGTTGTATGACGACACCTCTCCTACGCTCCCTTACACTTCCTGCTCTGGTTCTCATTAGCCTGAGCGCTGTGGTTCATGGACAGGACAAAACCTTTGAACGCGAATATGCCTACAAGGCCAGCGAATTCGATAGCAAAGCATCGTGTCGCGTTGTTGCCATCAATCAACTGAGACTTGAGTTGCTCAACGAGGTAGGCGTTTATGTAGAAAGTGAAAGCATCCTGGAAACCTCAGAAGCAGAAGGAAAATTCACGCAGAATTTCAGGGAGGATATTTCGACCCTCACCGCCGGCGTCACCCGGCTTAAAGTCCTGGAGGAAAAATGGGACGGTGAAACGTTCTGGATGAAAGCCTCTATCACCATTAATGAACAAGAACTTGCCAATGCACTGAACCAGGTTATTGCCGACCGGCAAAAGCTCAAGGAATTGGAAGCCTTGAAAGTTCAGCTTAGTAATGCAACCAGGGAATTGGAAGAGTTGAGAAAAATTCAGCAGTCGCAACCTACTCAAGGCACGTCGACGAAGGAGACCTACTTGGACAAGATCAATTCCCTGGATGCTGCCAATCATTTTTTCGTTGCCAGTTCACTGGCACAATTTGAAAACTTTGAAGAGGCACTGGCAGAATACTCAAGGGCAATTGCCCTCCAGCCAAACAACGTGGATGCCTACCATAACAGAGGAGTCATCAGAGCAAATAACAAGGACTTCGCAGGCGCCATCGTTGATTTTACCAGTGCGATCAAAATTAGCCCAAGCTACGATCTGGCTTATTTTAACCGCGGGAATGCGAAGGATGACTTGATGGACTACAGGAATGCTGTATTGGATTTTGACCAGGCAGTAAAACTAGACCCCGGCAATTCAGATTACTATAACAACAGAGGTATTGCCAAAGGCCATCTCGGCGATTACAACGGCGCCATCAAGGATTATTCCAGTGGTCTTGTGATCAGTCCGATGGACGCTGAAATCTATTACAATCGTGGTCTGGCAAAATTGCACGTAGGACAACAAGACAGCGGATGCAAGGATTTACACAAAGCCGGAGAACTGGGCTACGAGCAGGCTAACAAGAGCATGGCAAAGAAATGTAATTAAAACCGACACCTGTAGTCGTCACCAGTAAATGAAAGTTGTGTATTACTTAAACAAAGCCTAACACCTTGATGAAATTGTTCCCGACTAAAAACGTTACAGTAGAACTCAGGAATGACCGCGCGACTACGCTGACTGAATTGCGACGTCATACACAATTAACAGACACCCTGGTGTCAGAATATACCGGCAAACTGTTCATCGGGCAGGTCACTGAAAGCGGATTTAAGATCATATCCTCGGAAATTGGACGCGGAGCAGTTTGCGTTTTTGTAGGCGAACTTCAGGAAACGACTGGACACATCGAAATAAGAATTCACAAGGCATTCAAGATCTTGTTTTCCATCCTGATGCTTATGCCACTCATCGGACTTGGGATCTCGCTCGCGACACAAGGAATTGAAAGATCCCTCGGCCCTCTTTTCGCCGCCATCGTCGGAATACTGTTTATCCGGCTTGTGCTCATTGGACTGAGTTTTCGCTTTACTTCGAAAACCGGATTTAATACGCTCATTGGAATCATGAGAATAAAACACCTGACGTAACAATTTACCTGCAAACAAACACCCGTGAAAATAACGCTGACTATATTATTAATCTTCACTTCCAGCTTGTTTCCACAGGACAGAGGGATTTATGAAATTTATGAGAATACAAATGCACGATTGACCTTGTATTCCGACAGCACATTCCTCTACAAGGAAAGAAAGCCCGCCAAAATAATCGATCGGGGAAAATGGACATCTAAATCTGACACTATAGCAATCGAATCAAATGAAATCACAAAAGAACTGGGGCGAAGATATTTTGTTGGGAATACATTTGACGCGCATGACCAAGAAATTCAAATAGCGCATCCGAAATACAAGATATTGATGGTCCTTAATAAAGCTTGGTCCGACTCGTCAACAAAGCAATGAAAAAACTATTTATGCTCGCCGTTATACTACTCGTTACAACGGCGGCCTTCACGCAGAACGAACAATTATTTCAAAAAGGTAAAATCGCGTCGGAGGCGCAAAATTACGACAGCGCTACCTTCTACTTCAACGAATTCATACATGCAGAAACCAGCAACGTCAGAAAAGCGCAGGCATACCTTGAACTGGGGCTCATTCAAACGGAGTTACAAAAACCCACCGAAGGTATAAAGTTAATAAACCAGGCCATTCTCCTGGATCAGCAATATATCTACTACTTCTATCGCGGCCGACTCAATTATCAAAGCGAGAAGATTGGTCAGGCAATCAAGGACTATGACATCACCCTCCAACTAAAACCCGACTACGGCGCCGCTTACGCCTGGCGAGGCGTTGCAAAGTATTGGAAAGCCAATGTCGCCGAAGGTTGCGTCGATATTAAGAAAGGTGCTGAATTGGGAGACGAACACGCCAGGGAAGTCTTGCCAAAGCTGTGTAAGTAACAGGGCATTATCTGCGTGCATTCAATCTCCGAGATCTGCGGGAAAAGAATTTTTAGATTTCACTCCCGCAGATCTCGCAGATTGACGCCGATCAAAAATACTCCTCTGTGGCCCTCCGTGGTGAAAATAATTTACGCTTGTACGCTATAGATTCTTTTCAGCTAACCATTCATCATACAAATAGGACTTGATCTTCCTTTCCAGGAATCGCTTCTTAAGATACTCTCCAGCTTCATCCTTCTTTAGCAGCCTGATGGTCGGCTGCCTTGGGTATTCGAAAAGTCGTTGATCCAAGAAACCACACTTCACGAAGTACACCTGTCCTTGCTGAAGCGAAAATGGATACTTAATCGTCTTGAGTTTTTGATAGTTCGTTCGTTTGTCGGCGTTTAAAGAAGGCGCTTTCGTAGTCGCATGAAAAGAGACTCCCTTATCAAAAGTTTGCAGGACAACGACGTCCTTCGCCTTGATGCGTCCCAGCAAGCTATCGCCGGAGTACAAATTATAGCTGAAGAAGGAATGCAAAAGGCTGAAACTCCTGAATAGGATGATGGTCGCAGGTTGTTCGCAATCCGAACCTGGCGCTTTTTCTTGCGCGTACGAATTTGAGCCAAGGACGAACCAGCACAATAGAAAAGCGATGATTTTGAAATGAGTCAACGGGCGGTGGATTATTAGCTTACCTTTTAACTCAGATTTTGTTAAAAAATTGCCCTGCTCCCCTTGTTTGCGATTAGACCGTGCGTGGAATATATGGCGACAAAAAAAATCACCACTTCAGTGATTCTCAGAACGCAAGAAACTGAGTACCTTAACCGTTGAAATCCTTCCAGTTTTGACGGAAAGAACCGACGACGTACCGACGAAATAATATTGGCACACATAACTCCACTTTGATCAAACCGGCTCATGAGAGGAACCGTATTTATTGACGACGATGAAATTGGTTTCGCTGACTTTGAAGTCGTCGATCAAGCCATGGGTAGTATTCAAGGGAGGCTGAACCCGACCGAGCGCTATGCAAAGTACAGAGCACCAATTCAGGCGCAGGTTGACAAAAAAGGAATCGCAAACGTCGACGACTTCAATTTCAAAATTGTTCTGGAGGACAAAACCGTTTTGCACCCGGAAGGCGGAATCGGAATAACGGACTCAAAGGCCATTGATGAAATAATTATTGAATGTGCTGGAGTCGATAATAGAATCATTCAAAGGATAAACGGTGAAGTGTCACCAGGAAACCGTTAGCCAAAAAGTTTAAAACTGTATGAGAGATTCTGTTATAAACCTGATACTGAAATTCTTTGTCATTTTCCCTTTAGTCCTGCTATCACAACTACCGGGTTGCTTAATCGTGTACGCAGACGATGCCGGACAAATTAGTTACATCGAGCACGAGACCTTGATTGAGCTGTCCAAGTCGACTTTCGCGTCTCCACTTATACGCGTTGTCGGACCCATCGAAAATAACACGCAATTACTGCTGATTTACATGCTCAACCTTGTTTTACTTTCTGTCCTGGTTCTGATGGCGTACGTTGGTTGGCGCAGATTAAGAAAACCGACTGCCCCGATCAATCATTGAATGCTATAGTTGAAGACCATCGTTAGGCAAAAAGATGGACCCTGTAGTGAGAATTCATCTACCACAATTGCAAAAGAATGTTGTCTAGAACAATAGTAACAACGCTGCAGCGCAGATTAATTCACTTCGGCAAAATACTTCGCGGCGAGGTCGTCCCAGCGCATGGCCAGAACCCTTGGTTCAGAATTCCCTGATTCCGATTCAGTAATTTCCCAGGGATCGTCGCCTAAAACCTCTTCATGGGCAACCATCCTTACTCCTACTTCATACAGCTTCCCGGTGGAAATTTCTTTCAGCATCGTTCCCTTCTCGATGATGACTTCTGATGTGATGGGTACAAACATAATTGTAGTTGTTATGGTGACAAATAGCCATTCCACACATATCCCCTCTTACCCTCGTAACAGTTGCAACCTCCTGAAAGTTGCAACCTGAGGAATAACCACCCCAACAATCACGAGCCGGACACCAAAAACGTAAGAATTGTTACGACTTCAATTTTTTAATTGGCTAAACTCTTAGTAATCTTATGGTTGGCTTTACCCCTGAACCTATGAACCAGACGCCAGGCACCACCTTCGTCACGAAAGTCTTATTGCGACAGTCCGTCAACTCCATTCGATTGGTGATTGCCTTGTTTACGATCGCGTCGGCCGTCACCAAGTTATTGTATGATCAGTTTCTACCAGAGCTCAAGGACTTTAATTCGGTGCGCTGGACAATCATTGCATTGGGTACCGTATTGTTTTTCACAACTTTCGTCAGGTTCAAACGACGTACCATCATTCCTTACTTCTCTCTTTTACTGTACCTGGCCACGCTCCTCTATGTGATCATGTTTGTTACCATCAATCGGTTTGATTCAAATGCGGTCATCATTCTGATACTCGTTTATGGCGCGAGCTCTGTCATCATCAACAGTCTGTTCTATTATGGCGTGCAGAGTGTTATTACCATCCTGACGTGCGCGGGTGCCTATTCCATTTTTGGATTAGAGCAGGGGAACCTGATCGGCTTTTTGAACATATTGATTGCGATGGCTGTATTCGGCGTCGTGATGACCGTCAGGCTTAAATACGTTTCTGATGTAAAGAATTCTTACGCCAACCTGGAGAAGCTCAGTGTATTGTCGATCGTTGCTGACAAATCGGGAAAAATTGTTTTCGTCAGTCCTTCCGTAAAATCGCTTCTCGGCTATGCCCCGAAAGAACTCATGAAAGACGGATGGTGGAGTTCCAATCTTCGTGAAGGATGGATCAGCCGCGATTATATTTTGAATTATCCGAACGTCGTTCCCAAGGAAATCGCGTCAATGGAAAGTAGTGTCTTAACCAAAGACGGAAAAAAACTCTGGTTCAACTGGGTGAACTCCATGTTGCCGAACGGCAACTACATGGGCGTTGCGTTGGACATCACCAAGTACAAGAACAACTAATCCTTTTTCTTCTTCAAAAAGAACGGACGCGTAAACCCGGTGAGCGTCTGACTCAGTTTATCCGATGCTACTGGCTCTCCATCCCGAAAAAATTGAATACTATTTTTTTCTGAGCTCACGCGAACACTGTCACCCTTGTTCACTTGCCCAGCATTTGGCGCGATAAAGGTGATAGAGTCACCTGAATGGCGGAAGATCAGGTACAACATGTCGTGCTCCTTAAATAACAGTTTCAAACTATCCTCACGGTCGGTCTGTGGATTTCCAGCCGTAACGCGACACCATAGGCGCCCTGCATTTTTGTTAAACATCTTGATGCTGTCAACCTCGGCTGAAAACTCATAACGTAAACCTTTCACAAACCAATCGCGTTCCGTTTCGAGTCCGCTGTGCTGTCTGAAAAACAGCCTGGCAACCAGCAGCACGCAAAGCAGACCGATGCCCCCCAGAATAAGTAACGTCTTTTTCATGGACAGCTAAGATAGCCCGAAACGCGAGGAGTCTCAAAACTCTGCTTACCTTTATACAAAGGATACCTTATGAAAACGATGACTTGCAAACAGCTGGGTGGCGCGTGTAATCAAACCTTTCACGCCACCACTTTTGATGAGATCGCCATGATGGTGAGTAAACACGCGCGCGAAATGGTGCAGCAAGGCGACGCGCCGCACATCGAGGCGATGAATGAAATGCGCCGTCAAATGAGTTCACCCGAAAGCGTGAATGCCTGGATGGACGACAAACGAAAAACTTTCAACGCATTACCCGATGATGGCCAATAAATACAAGCCCATCATTTCATGCGGTGTGAGGTATTCGTAGCGTTCCACTCCCACGTCTTACCGTTGTCGGGTGAGAAGGCCTGGCTCCACACGGGATTTTCCGGATCGGTCTTATCCCAAAGAAAAAGTACGATTACATCGATTCCCTTGTACTTATCCTTGCAATAGAATTTGCCAATATTTCCATCGAACGATCCGACCATGGGTGGATCCAGTACCCCGACGTTGCTGTCGGCCCAATAGATACTCCACAGTCTGGTCTTGGGATTGAACAGTCGAAGGGCAACGCCCTCGAAAGGTTTGCCGTCGAGGGTGGTTCTGTAGATATCCATGTTGCCAATGCCATTCAGTAGTTTAGTCATCTCCACAGTAGACTCGAAAGAAATCCATTCCGTGCTATTGGTGAGCCGTGACTTTAATTTCCTATCATCCAATTTCCATTTTCCAACGAGGTAGTCGAAGTCATTCACGGATGAAGTCGCGGACGCCTGAATATCGAGGTCGCCCTTCTCTGTGAACTTGAGCTTATCGAACTTAAAATTTGGATTGATCGACTGCGCGCTGAGCACAAACGCCGAACACAAAATTACCAGGATTGTGAAAGTCGTCTTCGAGGATAAAGTAAAGGTGATTTTCATAGGGTGAAATAATTTTAATGGGTAACACGAGGTGCAAACGTCAAGTGACGCGACAGTAGTTCAATACGGAAACAAATTGAGAAAGTTAGGCCTAAAGTGTACACAACCTGGAATTAAAGTTGATCGGAAAGGTACTCCAACCCCATGTTCATAGAAATCACAGAGGCACAGAGGGGCCACAGAGGGAAGGGATTTCAGGTCATCAATAAATAAAGAAAAATATCTCCGAAGTTTCGCATGAGGCAACGACGGTTCAAGGCACTTAGCCGTCTCAACGTTTTTATAGTGCGCCGCCTACCTCGGCGTTCAAGACAAAATGCGCCCAGTCACCCGATAGGTTGTTCTGAGTCGGGGTGAAATCCCACCACAGTTTGTCGTTAAACGAAAAATACAGCATAGAGCGGAAGTTCAAAATTAATTTGAAAGGCTCAAGAGGATTGCGAGCGATTTACCTTCACGCCTCGCTTGAAAAAATTCGATGATGACATGAATTCATCACGCACAATCAATTTTCTTCTCGAAAAAAATTAAGAGGGAGTTTAAACTCGGAACCGGATACTTTAAACTGTTTGAAAGCGTTTGGCAGAAATTGATTTTCATCTGGGGCACTTAGCGTTCATTATTACAACTGAAAATTGAGCAGCAACTTCCAATGCTTTTGCTGCACATAGTACGTACGCTCTACTACTGCAGGAGGGCGCGTGCGGTCAACTCACCACAATTCTGATACAACACGCGCTGTAATGTTATACAGTGCATTCTAAAAGTGTGGCCTTCATTCGCGAGAGAATAACGGCTATTACTATCTGTTGGTATGTGGGTCTGGTAAATTCTTACGCACTTATTTTATTAAACACGCTCCAATCTTCAACGACATTAATCATTCATGTCCACCTTAGCTGTAGTTGAGCTTTCTGTGATTTTGACGATAAACTCACAAACCTCAATCTCTTATGACAAAGAAAAGAGTTCTACCTGTCGCTCTTTGTTTCATTCTTTTTTTGTCCGCATTCAATGAAGGAATGGCGCAACGCGAGCGTAATACGATTAAAGAAAATTTGTTTTATCAGTTACCGGAATCTGTAACACTAACCCCCGGTGACAACACTGCACGAGAACCAGCTGGTGTTAGTACCGCATCACGGTCTCCCTTCAGATCCATTGACGGAACCAACAACAATCTGGGCGCGAATAAAAGAGCATGGGGCTCTGCCAACATCCCATTATTGCGGGAAATACCCGCGGAATATGGACCCAACAATTCGCTCGCCGGCGCGAGCCGGCCTTCGCCCCGCGAAATTTCCAATCTTGTAGTGGATGAGCCCGTGACCATCTTCAATGCCAGAGGTATAAGTACCGTCAACTATTTATGGGGGCAGTTCCTGGATCACGACATCACGCTCACGCCTACCGGTACGACTGAATCCGTCCCGATACCATTACCCGACGACGAAGAGATTTTTACCGAACCGATACCTTTTATGAGAAGTGCTGTTCATCCGGGCACCGGAACAACCAACGTGCGCCAACAGACCAATCTCAACACCTGTTGGATCGACGCTTCTGTTGTCTATGGTTCTGACCTGGCGCGGGCAAAGTGGTTGAGAACATACAGTAAGGGAAAAATGAAAACGTCTTCAGGCAATCTGCTGCCGTGGAATACCACGACTGGAGAAAAGGACGCACCCATTGATCCCCTGGCACCGAGTATGGCCAACGATGGAAACAAAACCATCAAGACTTTTGTAGCTGGAGATGTACGCGCATCGGAACATCCTGTCCTTGCTTCGCTGCATACCTTGTTCGTGCGTGAGCACAATCGCATTTGTGATCAACTGATCGCGCGTGGCGAAACCAATGACGAGCAGAACTACCAGGTCGCCAGAAAAATCGTCGGGGCCCTTATTCAGAACATTACATTCAGGGAATTCTTACCATCCCTTGGCGTAACACTCCGACGCTATGAAGGATACAAATCCTATGTACGTCCCGACCTGACAAACATCTTCGCGACTGCAGGTTTTCGCCTCGGGCACAGCATGGTCGCAGATGAGGTCTTGCTGTTTGACAACGACTGCCAGCCCATGGAACCTGATGCCCTGGAATTGGACGAGCTGTTCTGGAATCCTGATCTCCTGGTCGAGCTTAAACCGGAAGCCTTCCTGAAAGGAATCGCCGCGCATACACAGTATGAAACCAATATCAAGATCAACAGTGTATTGCGCAACTTACTTTTCGGAGATCCTGCAAGCCCCGTGCGCTTTGGCGTTGACCTCGCCAGTTTGAATATTCAACGCGGTAGAGATCATGGGCTGCCGGACTACAATGCCGTGAGACGATTCTATACCGGCCGTTCGGCATTTCGTTTTTCTGATATCAGCAGAAACGACACGCTGGCCGGCAATCTGAAACTCCTGTATGGGAATGTCAACGACGTAGATCTCTGGACTGGTGTTCTCTCTGAAGATCTGCTGCCTGGAAAATCCATTGGAAAATTGGCGCATGAAATTCAACGAGTACAATTTGAGAAGCTGCGGGACGGCGATTACTACTATTTCGAAAACGATCCTTATCTATCGTGGCAACTCAAGGCTTCCATACGGAGCACCAGGCTCTCCGATATTATCAAGCGAAACACGGCGATAACGAACCTGCAGGCGAATATGTTTTTCACGGTCGCATGTCCCGGCTTCTCTCCTACGCCAACGGATGACCCGGAAGAAGAAGAAGTTGACATTGCGGCCTCTAAAGTTGACGCGGGTGAATCGCTCATGTCACTTTTTCCAAATCCAACTTACGATGTCGTGACCGTGATGCTGAAAGACTCGGGCGAGGCTGGGCTGGTCCAGCTATTCTCAAACAGCGATGGATCGTTGGTGAAGAGCGTAACTACTGATGCCGGCGCCCAAAGCGTTAATATCAACATCAGCGACCTTCCGAAGGGAATTTACACGGTGAATATTACCGCCGGCAAGACGATCAAGTCCATCAAGCTTGTGAAGTTGTAAGCTTGATGGGAAGAGCATTTACGTTGTTTTGAGTATGAAAGGATGGCCATGTCTGGTGCCATCCTTTCTATTTTTTTCTGTTTATTAATCCAAACTTCTGAAAACCAAAAGTCGGGTGAATACACTGTACTAACCTAATTATCAGTAATTTACATACCAATTGCATGCCTAATATTTGAGAATACGCCAATATGTCGTAACTTAATGCGACAAATGACGTTACTGGAATTATGATGAAATACCTTCAACACTTAGGGGAAACCAGCCTGATGGCGATCGATTCTCGCCACGGCTTGTGGCATGCAATACGGCAACATCCTTTGAAGAAGAGGCATGTCATCTTTATCGCCACGAAGCTGGGCTTACAGCAAAAGGATACGGCAGAATTAATCGGCATGTCTGTTCGAACCTATCAACGTCAAAAAAGCACAGCCAATATCACCAATGCTGCATCTGAAAACGTCATTAAGCTTGCCGAGCTGTATGAAACCGGTTTGACAACGTTCGATCGCGATGAAGATTCATTTCATACCTGGTTAAACGCTACGGTTCCTGCGTTAAATAACGAGAAGCCCATCGACCTGCTTTCTTCCAATCTTGGAATAGAACTGGTTAAGGATGAACTTCTCCGGATTGAATACGGCATCTACTAATGCGCGTATACAGGATTCAGAAAGCGAAACACGCTCTTGACATCAGTGGCTTCGGATCGACGCTCGTTTCCGGACGATGGCATCACGCGGGGAAAGGTCCCATCCTGTATACATCCAGTAATATTTCGTTGGCCATCCTCGAGTGTGTAGTGCACTTGCCGCCTGGCGTAACGCCACCCGATCTGTTGTTGTTGTCCCTGGAAATTCCTGCTGGAGGGATTGTCACCATATCGGAAGCCGACCTTCCCGACAACTGGAACAAAAAAGGTTATTATGACAACGTTCAGCGATGGGGAACGGAATGGTTGCAGAATTTAAAATCGCTCGCGGTCGTCGTTCCGTCCGTAACATCTTCTGATTTCAACGTCCTGGTCAATCCTAAGCATCCCGACTTCGCACTCGTAAAGGTCACAGAAAGTAAATCGATTACGTTGGATGATCGGTTAATTTAGCTCAAGCACCTGAGCGCTCTTTCCTGGAGAGCCAGTGATCAAAGACCAAGAGGAAAATCGCGCACCACGCGACAGCAACGCTCATGAATATCTCCTCCCGATATCTTGACAGAAACGCGAAGATGTATTCAGCAATGGATAATGTATAACGCGGTTTTCCAACAAACGCTTCCTGTTGCCCGTTTGCAAGGGCCATCACCACGAGGAATACCACAAACGCTGCAATACCAACCCAGGCTTTTCTACTGATTACTGGTCTGTAAAGCGTCGCTGATGGTCTTTGTCCGCGAACTTTGTTCAGCACTTGAAACGCGAGACTGGTCGGGGCATTAACCAACGCTTTGCCGCGGAGTAGTGTTTTCAATTCCGCATCAGCGAATGATTCCTTTTCCTCCAACGCTTGAATTCCGTCCATCACCTCGGCCTTGAACTGCACAGAGGGCTTAGGCAACTCAACATTCTTGAGCAACGACTTCAATTTCTCATCCTTACTACTTGCCATACTTCTTCACGTTTTCGTTCTGGTCGTCCAATAAAAACCTCAATTCGCTTTTCAACTTCTTTCGCGCGCGAAACAACTTGATCTTAATATTCGGCGCAGAAAGGCCCGTGATCTGTTGAATCTCGCTCACAGAGTTATCGTTAATGTAGTAGAGCATAACCAGCAACGCCTCCGTCTCAGGAAGTTTATTGAGCGCGTTCTGGACCGATTGCCGATCGTCGCTTTCCTGCATCAGCGTGAGCTGCGGTGCGGAATGATCATCCGTAAAGTTCCTCCTGAAATGCTCCGTTATCGAAAAGAACTTCAGGCCCGGTGTCCGCCTTTTAGACAATGCCGTTCTGTACACGATGGTATACAGCCAGGTTGAAAACTTCGCCCTCCCCTCAAAATGCTCAAGTTGCTGGTAAGCTTTCACAAAACCTTCCTGGGCCACGTCCTCGGCATCTTCGACATTACCCAATACCTTCAAAGCAATCGAGTAAGCAAGGGTTTTGTACTTGTCTACGAGAATACCGTAGACCGCATGCTCGCCGTTTCGGATCCGTTGAATGTATTCCAGCTCTTCCTGATGGTCCATGAATAAGATAAGAGCAAGATAGTTTCCATTCGGTTACACTTTTGGCGCATTAATATTTTTAAATCTTTTTTCAGGAAATCTGTATCCGATTGCCCGGCCCTGCGCTCTTATCAGGCATAACAACAAAATACCATGCACGAAATAACCAGAGATTTCCTCGTATCCCTTTCGGCCTTCGCCACCCTTTTTGGGATCGTCTATATCATCGCCATTACGCGCTACCGTGAACGGATGACCATGCTTGAAAAGGGCGTAGATCCGTCCACATTTGCCGGTCCGAAGACCACTTCCCAAACCCTCAAGTTTGGATTGTTGAGCGTCGGTATCGCCATGGGCATATTGGTTGGCGACCTCTTGTACGAAAACGATATTCTTGATCGCGTCCCGGCGTTCTTTTCGATGCTTTTCCTTTTTGGTGGGCTAAGCCTGATCGTCGACTTTGTAATCCAGCGCCGATCTTGAATAGTAGACTATTCCGTTTAATCCAAATCACATGAAACTGATATCTACTGCTCATGCATTTGTCCTTTCAGTCGCCCTTTGCATTACTGCCGCCGCGCAGGACAAAACCCTCGACAATGAAATGAAGGCCGTCCTGAAGCAAGACAGCCTTTTGTGGACGTACTTTAATTCTTGCGAGATCGAAAAGATGCGAAGCCTCTTTACAGAAGACCTTGAATTCTACCATGACGTCGGCGGCATTCTCAAAGGGGTCGATGCCTTCATCACTACATCGCAAAAGAATTTATGCGGTAACGAAAATTTCAGGCTCCGCCGCGACGTTGTTCCCGGAACGATAAAGACCTTTCCGCTAAAAGATAAAGGCGTGGTGTATGGAGCAATCCTTACGGGAGAACACGTCTTTTACATTCTTGAGAAAGGCAAAGATCCGCGCCTCGACGGTCATGCAATCTTCACGCACTTGTTTATTAAAACTCCCGACGGATGGAAAATGTCACGGGTGCTAAGCTACGATCATGGTCCCGCGCAAGCTGCGAATAAACGCAGGGAAATTTCCCTGGATGAAAAGACACTTCAGCGACATGCCGGAACTTACCGGGCGCCTCAGTCCGGTTTGGGAGTAGTGAAGCAAAACGCCGGGCATTTAGAACTAACGATTGGCGAACAAGTATTTATACTACTTCCCGAAAGCGAGACAAAGTTCTTTGTCAAGGAAAGGGACCTCACCTTTGAGTTCCTGAACAATAAAATGATTGTCCGTGAAAATGGCAATGTAGTCGAAGAAGCAGTGCGCCAGAAATAGCACGTTGGAGAGCAATTATCTGGGGCAAGATTGGATTTGCGGAAATCATTATCTTGCCCCATGAGCAAACTCATCCTCAAGGAAATTAATGACCTTCTCACCCATCAGGTAATCTCCCCGGAAACCGCTCAAAGCATCCGCGACTACTATCAGCAAAAAGAAACGCAGGGCAGCAACAGGCTCATCGTTGTATTCGGAATTCTGGGATCGTTGCTCGTTAGTCTGGGGCTCATATTGATTATTGCGCACAATTGGGATAGCCTTCCTAAATCATTCAAGCTGGTCATTGCACTGGCACCGCTACTGATCGGCCAAATTATTTGTGCCTACCTCCTTTTGAAAAAGGTGGAGAGCAACGTTTGGCGCGAAGGTGTTTCCATTTTCCTGATCTTCGCGGTGGCCATGAGCATCTCCATTGTCAGCCAGGTCTATAATATCTCCGGCAACCTGGGCAACTTTTTGACGGTGTGGATGATTCTCTCGATCCCGGTCGTTTACATCATGCGTTCGCCCATGGCATCGCTGATTTGCTGGGCTGGTGTTGCTTGGCTTGGTTTTGAGACGAACTACTTCAGGTTTGGCTTTGCCGCCCACCAAGATTTATTTTTCTGGCCCCTGTTGGCCGCACTCGTTCCGTGGTATGTCCACTTGATGCGCAAGCACCCACAATCCAATTACACTTATTTTCATCATTGGTTTGTAGTATTTGCGGTCGTTACCCTGCTCGGAACGTTCGAGGACCATAACGGCGACTTGATGATGCCGGCATACATGAGCTTGTTTGGCGCGTTGGTACTCATTGGACAACTACCGGCCTTTTCAAAGCAAAAGCTTATCACCAATGCCTACCTCATCGGTGGAAGTCTGGGGACAATCGGACTGTTGCTGTCGCTTAGTTTTGACTGGTACTGGAATGATATCTTCCGCAATGAAGATGATTCATGGTTCTACTCGGTTGAAATGATTGCGTTCGTGGTATTATTTTTTAGTGCGTTCTATTTGTTAATCGTTCATGAAAGGTCAGGAAACCTTCGAAAGCTGTTATCTAAGAGTTTTGCCTTCCTGATTTTTGTTGCGCTGTTCTTCATGGGGCTGCAATGGCCACATATATCTCAAGCACTGATCAATGTGCTGATCTTATTTCTTGGCGTAACCACGGTCCTTGAAGGTGCCCAGGCAGATCGGTTGTGGCACATGAACTATGGTCTTCTAATCTTGACAGGGTTGATTACCTGCAGATTTTTTGACACCGACTTGAGCTTCGTGGTTCGCGGCCTGCTGTTCATTGCGGTGGGCGTCGGCTTTTTCGGTGTTAATTATTGGATGGTTCAGAAAAGAAAAAATGAACAACGCGCATGAGTAAGCTAACAGCAATTGCATTTCTATTATTAGTTGTGGCGCAATGGGTAGTGCCCGGCAAGATGATCTACGACAGCGAAAATACGCTGGTGGAAGGGGAAGAATTCAAATTCAAAACACAGCCCATCGATCCATCCGATCCATTCCGCGGTAGTTACATCACCTTGTACTTCGAGGCGAACGAGTGCGTGACCGATACAGTTCGCCAATTTGATCAAGGCCAAAGCGTCTATGTGAGCATTATCACCGACAGCACCGGTTATGCCGCCATCAATGGCATATATGATGAGATCCCTCCTGAGCTGAACATTCATCTGATCAAAGCTACTGTGGCCTACACGAATAGCTATGGTGGTGAGCAACACATTTCCGTCGATTACCCCTTTGAGCGGTTCTACTTAGAAGAATCAAAAGCCTCAGAAGCCGAGCAACTCTACTGGGAAAATCAACGTGACACAGCCCAGTCGGTGTACGCACTGGTGAAGGTAAAAGACCACCAGGCCGTGCTGAAAGATGTGATGATCAACAACAAGTCAATTATTGAGATCGTGAAAGAACTCAATCAATCGCCCAATTAACGCTCTTCTAAGAAATATCTTCGGAAGTTTTACAGAAGAAGGTGAATTCTCCCGAACAAATCGATATATTACAGGAATATTCGGATACGTCTGGACAATCTAACGAAGCATTTTTATACCCCTGTGGAAAGAATTCTAGTGATGGTTAGAGGAAAAAAAGGCCTGGCTTCCCGATTTGCCATACACTAAGGAATTCTCTTTCATGAAGAAACTCAAAATCGCAGTTATTGATCTGGTCAGCAAAGGGCCGACTAACACCTTATGGGCTAAGATAATGCACGCTAACCTCGCCAGCATCATGCCGCAAGTGATCTCCACTTGGTGCGATGAAGAAGGTCATGAGGTCAGCTCAATTTGTTATACAGGATTTGAAGACTTGAAATCCGAGTTATCGGATAAAGTAGACATCGTCTTTATTTGTTCATTCACGCAGGCTGCATTTCTTGCTTATTCGATAAGTGCCTACTTCCAGAGTCGTGGCACGATCACTGTTCTCGGCGGTCCTCATGCGCGCTGTTATCCAGACGATTCGATAAAATATTTTGACTATGTCCTGGGCTTCACCCATCGAACAACGATCGTGAATGTGCTCAAGGGCGCACAGCAGAACAGACCTGTTGGAATACACCTGAGCGAGAAAAACCAACCGACTGAATTCCCTTCATTACAAGCGCGTTGGAAATACATTGAACCCACGCTCAAGAAAGCGCCGCTGGTAAAATTCATTCCCATGATGGCAAGTGTAGGATGTCCCTACACTTGTTCTTTTTGTATCGATGCAACAGTTCCCTACCAGCAACTGAGCAGCGATGCGTTAAAAGAGGATCTCGCCTTCCTGCTCACCAAGATTAAAAATCCGATGGTGGCCTGGCAGGATCCTAATTTCGGTATTCGCTTTGGCGAGACGATGGATGCCATCGAATCACTCGGCGCGCAAGGCAAGTTTCAATTTCTCGCAGAGAGCAGTCTTTCCATTCTGACGGAAGACCATTTGAAGATCATGAAGAAAAACAATTTCAAGGCATTGTTGCCGGGAATTGAATCGTGGTATGAAATGGGAAATAAGTCAAGAGCAGCGCACCTGGGTGCGGAAGCAAAAATGAACCAGGTCGCCGAGCATGTTAACATGGTACTCGACTATGTCCCCTACATCCAGACGAACTTCGTACTCGGATTAGATTGTGACAGCGGCGACGAACCGTTCGAATTGACCAAACGCTTCGTCGATAAGTCTCCCGGTGCTTTCCCTGGTTATTCCCTATTGACAGCCTTCGGAGAAGCCGCTCCGCTTAATCTCGAGTATCAACGCGAAGGACGTGTCTTACCCATACCTTTCCATTTCCTGAATAACCACCTGGGAATGAATTTGAAACCGAAGAATTACGAGTGGGTAGATTTCTACAACAAGGTGATCGACCTTACTGAATACACCTTTTCAGCGAAAGCTATTTATAAAAGGATTTGGGCCACGAAAGATTTCACCGCGCGGTGGATGAACGTGATGCGTGCCATCTCCAACGAAGGACACGGACGGATCAGGTTTTACAAAATGGTCCGCAACCATCTCGTCAACGATCGCGCCTTTAGAAATTACTTTGAAGGAGAGACTTCAGTGCTTCCTGCTTTCTACACGAGGATCATAGAAAAAGATCTCGGCGAATGGATGAAGTGGCTGCCCGCAGGCGCACTGCATCACGATCCGAATGCGTATGCCAAGAAGATCAATGGTCAGGCTGCAAAGGTAAAAGCAGGCAAGGTGAACGTGCAGCTGGAAGTGTAAAGCTCCGTTGAAGAACGTTCACCCTCGCAATCCTTATTCTATCAATTCAATCAACTCAATATCTGCGCTGTCGAGTCAAACCGCGTATGGGTGCGAATCCATACCCGTCTGAATTTCTCAAGACTATTGCAATGGAATCAACTCGCGCAGTTTCTTATTTCTCAGCCAGAGCGCGCCCCAGATCAAGATCCCGAAGTAAACGGTGAACAGCGTGTGCGTGAATAGCGGATTGTTCAATCGTACGTGTGTTGCGATAGTACCGCCGAAGTAGCCTGTGAGCAGAATGGCGCCCGACACGGCAGTCCGCGGAATCGCATAGAGCAGCGTCGAGATCAATGCCAGCGTACCGAGTATCGGCAAATGCTCCTCGCTAAATCCCAGTGCTACTGTGCCCTCAATCACTTCAGGTGGTTTCACAAACTTCATGATGCCGTCGAACAGCATAAAAAGAATGACCAGTCCACTCATGATGTACGAGATCCACAGGGTAGTTTTTGATACGGGGGTTTCCATAGGTTAATTTGTTTTGATAAGACAAACATACAAGGTTAAGCAATGTAAGGTGATGGGCGAATGCGTCAATTTGAGGTGTATTTCGCGTACAATGATGGGAATGATCGAAGGATTGAGATGATGCCGGCGGGGTACTCTTTTACGCCATCGACTGAGTCTTCGATGCTACGTCAGCATAACGCTTGCGCAAGAATGCCAGAGCAGGCCAGATTAACACAGGCGAAGTCCGACTGATCATTATCGCCCATGGACTATCGGACATGACAAGAGAAATAAGGACACCGAATAAAAAACAAAAGGGCACCGTCAAAGCTCTCAGGACGTAGTAGCGTACAAGACGTCGATTTTCAAGTCCATGGCTCAAATGCTTCTCTGGCTTAGAAATGTGGCGGTAAATAAGAAAATTGAACACGCCTACCATAGTAATATTTCCAGTATATAAATAGAATGCCGTGTTCAAACCGCCATACACACCATAAACGTTCGAGCTGAAGGGCATCAGCACGACAAAGCAAAGTAGTAACAGGTTTAGCCACAGCAAGCGGTAATCATAGTTCACCACATAGTTGAAAGTACGGTGATGGGCCACCCAATAAATACCGATGATAAAGAAACTGAGAAAGAAACTAAAAAAGTGAGGGGCCATGTGCGCGAGTGCCATCCCCATCCCGGCGTTGCTAATCTCTTTCATCTCCGGCAGTCGCAGTTCTATGACAAGTAATGTAATGGCGATGGCAAAAACGGCATCGCTAAAAAGTATGACGCGTTCGAGAGCAAAGTTCTTCTTGTGTTCGAGGTCCATGCAGGCAGTTAGGTTTTTGGTTCGAAGAACAAGTTGCAAATTTTTCTTCGAATTTCGCATCGCACCCATGCTCCCAAAACTTATCGCAGCCCCTTTGTGTCTTAGTGCCTTTGTGGCAAGGAGTAGGTTATCGGTAAACTTTTCTTGCCACTAAGGCACGAAGGCACGAAGGCACTAAGTGACCACAAAGAAAATTGAAATTCTTTGGGTTTACTCTATCGAATAACCAATGGGCTTGAACGAATAGTTGTTTGACTTTTCTGCGGAGCAAGCCGTCATCCCGATGAGTAAATCCATTTTGGTTTCAAGGATGACATAATCGCCACCTTTACTTCTTGGCGGAAGAACATCAATTTTTCCCGTCTCACCGTCCACGGCAACATGCATGAAGATGTTGAAGCACACAGGAATATCGTCATACGTGATGCCAAATTCCCGCAGGGCGTCCAGCAAATTTTCCAGACAACCCCGATGGGGATCCCTGTAACCATAAATGATTCGAAACGTGTCGGCGCTGCAAGGTGTCAACAAAAAATCGTGTCGGCGCACGGTGTCCTCGACCATCCTGAACATCACATTGCTGCGGTTCGAGTAGAAGTCGTGCCCCTCCGTCAGAAATATGGTATCAGCATAGTCGATTGTTCTGCCAGAAGAAAGATACTCATGGCGATCATGGAGATTGTAGCATACAAAGTCGCATACTTGCTCGCCTTGCAAGTCAGTAACTTTCAATCGCTGCCCCTTTTGCAAAGTAAAAGCGACGCCGCTACGCGGCTGAATCACGTTCTGCATCTTTGTGCTTTGAGCGAAAAGGGCATTTCCAGTTTTTATCATATTGTTGACCACTATATTGAAATGCTTCGGAAGACTCGCCAAAATCGGCGAGCATCGGATTGACTGAACCTGAATAATGTACATCGCGTTTTCTCACCACACTGCGCATCGGCTCATACTTGCCCCGTTCGCGCAATGCAACAAACTGATTGTGCGGATTGAATACCATGGCCGGAAAACCGAACCGCCTGGCTTTCCGGCTGCTGGCGGGGTGTAGACCGATCACATAGAAGGCTTCTTCTTTCAAGCTGAAACTAAAATGCACAGACGTCGAATCGTTCGACACACGCCGATCATAAGAATAATGTTGTGCATCAAGATCAGCAAGAGCCTGCAGCCGCTGCCAAAACAAGTTTTCGAAAATCTCCTCTTTGTCTATGGATGGCTTTTCGAAGAGCACGACCGCGCTGGAGAACAGCGTCTTCCGTGATCTTAAATAGTCCACAAACACATATAAGAACTGTAATATTTCCCTGTCGTCATCCGGGAGTCCCAAATGGTGGGCCACGTGATAATCAACCGTATCGTTGGCCAACGCTGCTTTGGCGCCGATGCAGGGAAATTCTCTGTCGTTTAAGAAATCAAAATAAGCCCGTTCTATCGTTGATAGGCGGCCATTCATGATGCCTTCTGTTGTGTTGCCCAGGCCTCTTGACCGTACGGCGAGTTCACCATTTCAGAAGCAAAAGTTTCCACAGGAAGTGTGCTCCGAAATTCGAAACCTGCATCCAGCTTGCTGAGTTTCCGGAAATGGCTGTGAGCATTCCACATAAAACGTAAACCTTTCCAAAACTTCCAGCGTCGAACACCCTGACGGTAGTTCTGCATAGCAATGCGACTGAGGATGTCCCAATGCTGGATCAAGACAAGACACGCACGGACAAACGTAATCCCGTTGCCATAGACATGATGTGGCTCTGCGCCGCAACCGTTGTATTCCAGTATGGAAAAGTTTTTACCTCTCTTTAAATCTTCCACGGACGCACATCCTATGTCGAAGCGACCGTAGTAAAAGTTTCGGCTGAAATGACTGATTGAATCAAATACGGCCAGCAGCTGCTCATCCTTTTGTCTCCTCAAACTCACGAGCTTGCCTCCCCTGCTCAGGTTGAGCGCATAGGAAAGAACGTAGGTTTCCCCTGCGCGTAACACCCTGTTCAAGTGACTTTCATGTTTGGATAACAACTCCTTCCTTCTAAACCTCGCCCGCGAGTAGTTCATAATCAAATCGCGCAAAGTACTTTTACCATCACCGGTTACTTGCATGAACTCCTTTCTTACGAACCCGGTAATAGTCCCTTTGCGTTGATTGGGAAAACGATAATAGAATACGCTTACTTCTACGGGAAACGTAACCAATGTTTGAATGAGGTAGGCCGCACTCATGGCTTCGTGATACTGCTTCAATTGTTGCATGGAGTGAACACGGCGAAACATGAACCCCATCATGCCGACATCTGGTTTAACTGCTACGGGAAAATTGAAAGACGCTGCCATGAACATGGCTTCAACTGATTTCCACGACGTGCCCGGTCGAATCAATACACTCTTGGGATAGGAGTTGGGCGGCAGCTGCTTGTAGATTTCACTCTTCGATTCACCGAGGAAACCGCCAAAGGTAATTGTTGGGTTCGCCGGCATGAAAAACCAAAACGAGCCCGAACGTAAACAATACCACAACCAGGCCGGTCCAATAACAATATACTTGAGGAACCAGTGCCATACTTCCCAATGCGTGATGTAATAAAGATATCTTTGAACCATGTCGCGCTATGATTTGATTAATGAGACGGTTGCATCGGTAGGGGCAAATTCATGCCAAAATGTTCGCCTGGGCAATGAGTTAAATGGTGTGGTGGGATAAACCCATTGCTTCCGTTTGAGGTATTTTATCTTTCTTTTGTAGAAAACTTTCCCCAACACGCGCACAACGTTGCCGAACCCGTCGGATTACTTTTTCTTTCCGCCTGGCCAGCAAATCGGGCAGGGTCCCCTACCGCGAAACTTGTGACCACGGCTACAAGTTTTCCATCCGTTATTTGTCTTCTGCTTTTTTACGATCGTATTCTTCATGAATGAACATAAAATCATGATGCCCGGTCTACACCCGGCACCATGATCATTATCCTTATGTTTGTTCGTTTTCGAAGCGCTCATCGAGATTTCCCAGGGCCATCCTGAATCCTTCTTCAAAACCGGATGCCAGTAGTTGCTCCAGTACTTCCTGTGATTTCCCGGAGACTGTTATACGTACATCGGTCCCCGCGCCCGCCGACCTGAACTCAATCTTCCATGTTGCCTGCGGGAGCTCAGTATCCACAAATCCTTTTTCATCTGTAAAGGAATCAATGCCCTCCAGACTCTTCATGGCGTTGATTTTTGTGTACTGAAACTTTCCGTGGTGTCGCTCATCTTCCGGACCAACCATCGCATATTGCCAGGAACCACCTTCGTGAAGTTCCAGCTTCTTGGTTTCTGCACGCCAGGGTTTAGGCGCCCACCATTGATCAAGAATTTCTTTTCTCGTCCAGGCTTGCCAAACCACATCCGGCTTCGCGTTGAAATGCTTGGAGATCGTGATCTTCCTTTTCTCCAGGTCCTTGTCAATCTTTACATCGGTTTCTACCATGATTCGAAAATTTTAGGTTAAACACTTTGTCAATTCACTTTTCGAATTTCGGGTTGACATCAAATGTCATGGAACTCGAAACTCATCCGCCCCGCCTGAATTCCCGAAGCAGTCCCGTCACTTCTTCATCGGCCATCGAATGAAACTCAGCATAGACTTGTTCGACAGCAAAAAAACTTTCCGGTTGCTCAGCAATGACGACCTCATCGGCCAGGTTGCCGATGGTCGATGCGTAACGCTCACTGGATACTGGCACCGCCACAATGACCTTGGCGGCCTTTTGTTGTTTACAAAGTTTAATAGCAGGAATGATGGTCGACCCAGTCGCTATCCCATCGTCCGCAATAATCACAATCCGGTTGAACATTTCCGGTAATGGTCTACCCTCTCGGAAACGCCGAATACGATTTTGAATTTCTTGCTCCTGGGCTTTTGCAATTTTATGAATTTCCCCTTGATCGATTCCTTTAGATAGGGACGTAAGGTAGATCGATCCGTCTTCCGCTACCGCGCCAATGGCGCGTTCTTCCTGTAACGGATGTGGAAGTTTCTTGGTGATGACAACGTCACAACCGCCGTGAATAGCTTTGGCAATTTCGTAAGCAATGACTACGCCACCACGCGGAATGCCGAGCACAAGAACATCCCGGTTCTTGTACTTGTCTTCCAACAATTTGGCGACTTCCATGCCGGCATCGTGCCGGTCGGCAAAAATTCTTTCTCGAATCAATCTCATCTCATCGCTATTCTCACCGCGCAGGGCGACCTAAGTCAATCCCACGATAACAACCAATATGAAGACCACCACGATTACCCAAAAGAATACGCCAATCCCGCTGCTGGTCGTGATGATCCGGGAGTCGTCTTCAGGATGATAATTAGGATCAACTTCTCGCATTACGTTTCGGAGCCTGCCATCTTTCATTCGCCGCCGCGTTCCAACATCTGGTGTGAGGGCGATTAACAGGATTGTCAGCAGGACGCCGGAAAAGATAATGGGGACCCACGCCACTCCCCAGCGCACCGGTCCAAGAGGCATAACGTATAGCTCGCTGGCCCACATGGCAAGAAACAGAAACAGGAAGACGGTCCAGATTGCACCCCACGGACCGCGCGATCGGAAGGCAATAAATAAAACCGTCAATACCAGCGCTAAGGCCACCGCAAAAACCAAAGATGTATTTGCTTGCATCACTTGCTTACACGTTTTGTTTAACTAGGTTTCAAGTTCATTTACAGAATCTCAACTGCCCTTGAGTGCCCACTCTACTTCGCATACAGATCCCCGAGTTCTGGTAGTAAAATTTATGCCATATCGACGATCGGTATTTTAAGAACATGAGCGACAGGAGAATGGCCATGGCCACGCAGTTTTGTGGTAATTCTTTCTACACTTTGACGGACATCTACACATTGGAATTCTATGCTTTCCCCTCCTACCGGCACCCACTCCATGCTTTTTTGCACTTTCACTTTGATTTCCAAAGTTCTTTTAAATACATTTGACCCAGGCAGACATCATGAAAACCCGCGCTGAAACATTTTACGATCGGTTCGCATTCCTTTACCCGATTGTCGACCTCTTTCTAAAACCGCAGAAGTACAATTTTATTAAACAGATCAACCACTACCCGGCAGGAAGACTGTTGGAGATCGGTGTCGGAAACGGAGCACATCTCAGACATTTCAGAAGGCACGAGATCATCGGAATCGATACCTCCATGGTTATGCTGGCACTGGCGCGTTCACACGGAAACGAGAACATCCAACTCATGCAGATGAACGGAGAACAACTTTCTTTTCCTGGCAACGCATTCGACTACGTAGTACTGTCCCACGTTCTGGCCGTCGTTGATAATCCCGAAAAATTATTAGATGAAGTGCACCGCGTGTTGAAGCCCAACGGAAAAGTATTTATTCTCAATCACTTCACGCCCGAAAATTGGCTGAAGTATATAGACAGGGCCTTTGCTACGGTCAGTAACCTTTTTCACTTCAAGTCGAAATTTAAGTTGTCCGATTTACAAAAGGTCAATGAGTTTAAGCTGGTGTCAGAGCAAAACGCTGGGTTGTTCTCCTATTTCAAAATCGTCGTGTATGAAAAAAGCCGGTAGTGTTGTTGTGGCCTTGTCTATAAGCCTGTTCATTTATGTGTTCTATCGTTCGGAAAAAACTGTGGTCAACGAATTGATCATCATGATCCTCTCGTTTGACACCTACGCGGCGCTGAAATCAAACATTGTCCAGACGATACCCTTGAGCGATTCCATCGTCTACGCGCTGCCCGGCGGACTGTGGGTGTTCTGTGCTACAGCGCTCTCCCAGAATTTCTACCTGCGCATGGACGGCTATGAATTTCCAGTGGTACATGTCCCGGCGATGTTTGCGGTGGGCCTGGAACTTTGCCAACTCCTTCGCCTTACAAGAGGAACGTTTGATTTTCTGGATGTCTTATCCTTTGGATTGTTCTGGTTGTTAGCGGTGCATTCGTTTAAGCCTGACCGCTCCTGCCAAAACACCTTGTCACCCTTCACCGTGGATGGCTTTATCTGCCTGGCATGTTTCTTTGCAGTTTTCCTCGCCCATGTGAACCGATGAATCGCAAGAGTCAACGGTCGACAGTCCACAGTCCACAGTTGTGCGGGCCAGGGCAGGTGCATTCCTTAACCCACACCACTGTGGACTGTCGACCGTGGACTTTTCGTATTTTAGCTAAAGTCACCAACCCATGATCAAGAAACACCTCATCAGTTACACCTACGCGTTTCGTGGAATATGGCTAGCCTTCCGCCATGAACCGAACATGATATTCCATGTGATTGCCGCTCTGGCGGTACTGATCGTGAACTATGCTCTTGGCATTAGCCAGACCGAATGGCTGATCACCGTAATGCTCATTGGTCTGGCGTGGACAGCCGAGGTCTTTAATACTGCCATTGAAAAGTTAGCAGACCGTGTAACGAAAGAACAAGATCCCATCATTGGTCAGGTGAAAGACCTGGCCGCTGGCGCTGTGCTCATTATCTGCCTGGCCGCTGTGGTCTGCGCGGTAATCATTTACTATCCTTATTTGTTCTAGCCCAATGGTCGGCTCGCGGCACATCCTGGTAGTTTTCTCGCTCGTTGCGCTCGGCTGCTCGGAAAAACACGGGAACGAAGTAACAATCGAATCAGGCGGCGAATATTTCAGAATTTCATTGAAGGCTGAAGGCCACGTTAACCACCTCCAATGTTTCGCCCACGACAGCCTGGCGGATTCCTGGCCGTTGCACTATCCGGTTTTCAAACTCGTGAAGGGCGACATCGATCACGATGGTAACGAAGATATTGGTGTAGGCGTGACAAAAACAACGCGCAGGGATTCCGTTGCCAGGAAGCGTCTCTTCATTTATCAAGTCCGCAACCGTTCCATCATACCCCTTTGGCTCGGCTCTTCGCTCAGCCATCCCATGGAGGACTTTACCTTCATTAAGAAAGATTCGATCACCGTGGTCCGGTCCATTGAATTCGAAACTAGTGGAAAGTACCTGGTTGCCGAGTATGAATGGTTTGGATTTGGCTTAAGTTTTCGGGAGTACCTGAACCGTGAATTGTCCCTCGAGAACGCCCGCGAATTACTTGATCAATAACAGTCGCTTTGTTTTCTTTGTATAAACCCACCCTGCCTATGACATTCTCAACGTCGTTGTTTGGCCGTTACATCATCTTCACTTTCCTCTTACTCATCGCGTGCTCCAAAACTTCCAGGGATGGAACCGAATCCGTTGACTCGGTTGCGGAAGCTTCCGAAGACCTCTCGAGCGATGAGAACCACGTGCTAGACGAAGCGTATCGCACGTGGGATACAGTATCGTATGAAAATCTGATCAAACAACTCCCGCCATTTGATCTCAACCAGGACCTGTCCACAAAAACGCTGGAGGAATTACGCGTACTTCGCAACACGGTGCCCGCCAGAAAGGGCTTTCTTTTTATGAATGCCGACCTGCGATATCGATTCTACGGCATGAAATGGTATCGCCCGCTGATGGAAGCCCGCTGGTACGGCGACTGTGAATACAGCGGATTAAAGAAGGCACCTCCGATCAGCTACACGGCTGAGGAAACGGCATTCATGGAAAAGGTGAGCAAGCTGGAAGCGGAGAAAAAGAAACAAAACTATATCGTGCGAAATGGGCTGAAGTACGCCAACGTCAACAACATCGTGAATGGTTGGCAGTTTGGCGGTTTGCCCGAACCGCTGCTCAATGGACTGGACCGGAATGGCTTCGCCATCGTGCCGGCGAATAACGTTCAGCTCTTCCACGTCTACGAACAAAACGACTACAGCCAAACACAAAACTTTGTCTCTACGGATCTCTACCTTCAACTCTTTCACATGCACTTCTCTTTCATGCTGCGCCGGATTGAAGAGGAAAAGTTTAGTCCTACCCTTACCAATCTCGCAGAAGGCATGTTCGCCGAATCCAAGCGACTGGCCAGTGCTGAAAAAGATCCGTCCATAAAAGCAGATTTGCTATATACACAGGCGTTTTACATGGTTCCGTTATCGTTAAACGACGGCAGGACGATCATGGTCGACGAACCCTACAAAAGTAAAGTCGTGGCGGAACTGAAAAAAATCGACGCTGCGCAGTCTGACCAATCTGACTTGCTTGCCCCCTTCATGAAGTATGAATTCGCGTACGACCAGTTTAAGCCGCGCGGGCATTATACACGGAATGAAATCTTACAACAATACTTCAAAGCGATGCAATGGCTTCAGCTTGGCGCCTTTTGCCTGGAAGAAGAGCGCGACCTTCGCTGGGCACTCACGGCGGCGTATATCTTGAACACGGGAAAAACCAAAAATGGTGTCGCGCTGAAAACACTTTACCTGTCTATCCTGGAGCCAACAACTTTCCTGATCGGTAAACCTGATAACGTTTCCCTGCTGGACGTTTGCGAAATCATAAAGGCTAAAAATATTCGTACACTCTCGGAATTGTTGCAGCCTGAAAATGTGAAAGCCTTTCAGGAAGAACTCAAGAAGCTTGATGCGACCAAGAACGTGATCCGTCCAAAACTTGAAATGACGTGCCGCGGAAAAATCAACTTTATGCCAGCGCGATTCCTGATCGATAATGAGGTATTGCTGGAAATGACTGACCTGCAGGAACGCCCCTATCCAAAAGGATTGGATGTGATGGCCGCCTTTGGAAGCCAGGCTGCAGAAGACATTCTCGTGAACGAATATAAAGAAGACAAATCCTGGAGCAAGTTCCTTCCGCAACTGGAGAAGATGCAGGCCAAATACAAAAACTTTGAAGACTGGGACGAAACGGTGTACACCAAGTGGATTGACGGATTAAACAAACTGCTCACGCCCGACAGGCGCTACCCTTCGTTCATGCAACTTCCATCCTGGAGTAAAAAGAATCTTAACACAGCACTGGCCTCCTGGGCGGAGCTGAAACACGACGCCATTCTCTACTCCGAGAACCCTGGAGCGGCAGAGTGTGGCGGTGGCGAAGAATGTTCACCCCCACCCGAACCGTATGTTGTCGGTTATGTAGAACCGAATGTGCAGTACTGGAAGAGCGCGCTCGAGTTACTGAAGCTTACCGATGAAGTCCTCCGGAAGCATGGCGTGATGGATGAGCGGTCGGAATACGAGCAGCGAGACTTGATCGAACTGTGCACTTTCTTGCTGACAGTGAGTGAAAAAGAACTGCGCGGCGAAAAATTGGTGGACCAGGAATACAACACCATTGAGCGCATCGGCTCAAGCGTGGAGTACACAACGCTGTCGATCATGGGCACATTCAGTTGGGAATATGTATCAGGCCCTGACAAAGAGATTGCCGTCGTCGCCGACATCTACACGAACAACCAGGAGAACCAACCTGGCATCTTGCATGCTGCAGTGGGTTACGCGAACGATCTTTACGTTGTAGTCGAAATTGACGGTTATCTCTACGTCACCAAAGGATCGACCTTCAGTTACTATGAACATCGTGTGCCGCTCAACAATCGCATGACCGATGAAGAATGGCAAAAATTGTTAAAAGAAGGAAAGACTTTTCCGCTCCAGCCGTGGGTTGAAGACATTATCATCAAACTTGATAAGGAGCTTCAGCCAAAAGTCAAAGAATACCTTTACAGTTCCGGATGTTGAAACTGTTTCGCACAGATTCGCTATTAATTCTTGCACTCCTTACTTCCGGCAGCTGCAAACCAGACGACGAAGTATCCGTCATCTTTGGTGGCGACGTGATGCTTGACCGTGGCATTCGCGCGCAGATTAACGTGAAAGGTCTCTCCTACTTTACAGACGGATTAACATCAGAATTCACAAACGCCGACTACACGGTCGTGAATCTCGAGTGCCCTGCGACCGACATCGTTGCACCACTAACCAAGCAATTCGTATTCAGAGCTGATCCAAAAGTGTTGCCCGACCTCCGGCAGGCAGGTGTTACGCACTGCATCCTGGCCAACAATCATAGCTATGATCAAGGAAGGGAAGGATTAATTTCTACGGCAGAAAATCTTGAGCGTGCAGGGATTACGCCGATTGGATTTGGGCTATCACAACCATCAGCTTGTGCGCCGCTGACTTTGAACAAAAACGGAATTGAAGTAGCAATCTTCTCCAGCGTCACCCTCCCACTGGAGGCGTGGATGTTTTTGACAGAAAGCCCCGGCATGTGCCAGGCGACCGTCAGCGATCTCACGCAAGCGGTCTCCACTTATCGCACCCATCACCCGAAGAGTTTTATTATCGTCACCCTGCATTGGGGCGTTGAATACCAACCCATTCCAACTTCCACGCAACGTCAGCAAGCTACGGAGTTGATCGAGGCGGGAACTGATGCCATCGTTGGGCATCATCCACATGTCATTCAATCGTACGAGCGGATCAATGGCAAGCCCGTTTTCTATAGCATTGGAAACTTGATCTTCGATAATCCGCGCGAAATCACCCACCGCGGTATACTGGTGAAGTTTGACCTTAAGCAAAATGAACACTCAGTCACGATCATTCCGTACGAAACAGAAGAAAACAAACCGCTGATTGTACCCTCTGGCATAAAGGGCTTCTGATCGAACGATTTTGTCGGATGCGACCTTTAAACGCGCAGCGACGCTCTAAACCCTCTTGCAGCATAGTAGGATTCAGCGCCGTTGTGATACAAAAAGACAAAGTTGAATCGTCGATCGCAAAAGAGCGCTCCGCCCAACTCCCGGATGGCGTCGGGAGTCTTGATCCACGTTGACGTTTTCACGTCAAACTCTCCAAGCTTTTGAAGGCCGCGATACTCCTCTTCAGACAAAATCTCAACCCCCATCTCTGTTGCCATTCCTATCGCACTGTTCGCGGGTTTGTGCTCCTTCCTTGACTCAAGGGCTTCATCATCGTAACAAACACTCCGGCGTCCCTTCGGGGTTTCCGCTGAACAATCATAGAAAACAATCTCTCCAGTCTTCTTATCGTGACTCACAACATCCGGTTCGCCCCCAGACTTCTCCATTTCATTTAACGACCAAAGGCTTTCAGCATTCGCTTCCAGCCTGCGTTGTACATCTTGCCAGGCGATGCCCTTGTGGCGGTTCATATTTTTTTCAAAGCGCGCCCGTAAAGCCAGCATAATTTCTTCCGCTTCGTCGCGCGACAATTTTCTTTTAGCGCTTTTTGTTTTGCTCATGATCTTTAATCTTCAAGCCCTTTACCATCCAAAATTTGAGGAATGTATTTTTCTATTCTCGCCTCCCGGGTTTTAGCTTGCTTTGCGGATGAAAAATGTAACAGGTATCCCCTTTGCCTTCCCGGCGTTAATCCACTGAATGCTTTTTCCAATGCCTTGCTCTTTTTCAGTTTGGCTTTGAACTCATCCGGCATGGGGAATTCCTTAGTCTTCTTGAACTCAACCTTTTTCCCTGATTCTTCTACCTTAACGGCTTCATAAATGTAGGCCTTCAGTGTCTTCTCCAATTTCACAATCTGCGCAAGATTTGTAAAACGAATTTGTCTTGCGGCCTGTACATTTTCAGTTTGTTGAATGAGAATACCTTTCTTGTCTTTTAACAACGCACCTTTGAAAAACAAGAATGCGCAGTACTCTTTAAAGTCGTGGATAAGGACGATGTTGCGTTTCTCAAAGGTGTAGCATGGACAACCCCACTTCAGCTCTTCGATAAGGTCGCAGTCAAGCGCGATGGAACGCATCTTCTTGATTTCCTTTTCCCACTTTTCATTCTTGCTAAAGTACCAGTCAACTTTCGGATTCATACTAAAAATGTTATTGCTTCACTAAAATCACTTTTCGATCGGCCGGCCTTAAGTACCATGACACCATCGTCAGCACCAACACCAACAAAGCTGGCAGCACGCCCACTACTCCATCATTGACAGCGGCGTGTGAAAATATAGCACCCACCATCGTAAAGACGAAGCCCGCATAAGCCCACTCCTTTAATAAAGGAAATTTAGGAATAAGGACGACAATAACACCCAGGATTTTCAAAACGCCCAGGATGGTCAAGAGGTAATCCGGGTACCCAAGATGATGAATCATGTCCAGCGCGCCTTGACCTTCCTTCGCCTTGACGAGTTGAACGCCACCGGTTGACACCATTCCCAAAGCAAGCCAGAGCGTTGCTACCCAATAGATAATTTTTTTAGTCCTTGACATAGCTGTATTATTTAAGTTTAATGACAATTTCCTGAAGTCTGTTGTGCGCCATGTTGATGCCTTGCGCAAAAGGCATTTGTAGAACCTGGTCCCTGATCGCTACAGAGCGATACACCACATGCATCGTCAATCTGCTGGTGTCGTCTGTTAACTTTTCAAATTCAAGGAACTCCAGTTGAACACCGAAGGGAGCACTTTCCATTTCGAACGTCCTGGTAATCTTCTGGTCTTCCACAAACTCGTGAATAGTTCCATTGAACCCATGCTTGTTTCCTTTCGGATCGGTGGTGATGAACTGGAAGCTGCCGTGCCTTTTGCTTTCGAGTTTCAGCACCTTTGTCCCCATCCATTGCTCAATAATATCCGGATCAACGTAAGCCCTGAAGAGCAAATCTACCGGTAGGTCAAACTCCCTCGTGATCTGCAGCTCCTGTTTACCATCATCGGCACTGACTTTTGTTTTTCGTTCCATAGGTTCTATTTTTTTGACTTATAGTTCTTCATGACTGATTCCAGCTTATTAAAGCGTTCATCCCACATCTTGCGGAACGGCTCAATAAAGTCAGCTACTTCTTTCATTTTCCTGGCGTTGATGTAATAGTAAATTTCTCTACCCGTTTGCTCCTGCTTCAACAGTTCGCACTCCGTGAGGATTTGTATGTGTTTCGAAATGGTCTGCCGCGAAGAATCAAAATTCTCTGCAATAGCGGTCGGCGTCATCGCCTGAAGCGCTACCAAAGTAATGATGGCACGTCGCGTAGGATCGGCGATGGCCTGGAATACGTCTCGTCTCAATTCCATATGCAGCTATTTGACTGCGAATATATGCGCAGTCAAGTAACTGCGCAAGTCCAAGCACAACTTTTTTCGAAAATCTTGTAAACAAGTTGAATTTTGACTCGAAATCGCTGATTAGAAGGTTTACTTCAGCCAGTCTGCAGGAATTGGAACGATGCAGATATTCATCGACCGGTTGTCACTGGAGAGCATAGCCGACTGAATTTGAATGCGCGTGCCATCCGGACTAAAGGTAGGATGAACATGGTCAGCGGCAGTAGTTTTGTGGCCCGCCGAAAGCAAGATCATATTTCCGTTACGCCGGTCGATCAGGTAAAGATTTCGCGCGAAGTCGTCGGCAGCGGCAAACCGGCCGTCGGCAGAACCAGCTACATGCCATAGTCCGCTCCCTTCTTTTGTTTGACCTGCAATGATTACTTGCCTGGTGCGAATGTTAACAATGGCGAGGCCCGTTGGCTTTTCACGCGTGCCGGCATTACCCCATTCACTTTCCTGTCCGGGATTGGCACCCTGTACTGCTGTACCTGGAGCAGCCTCTCCGCTGGTTCCTGGAATTTTCCGGTGACCGAGAATAGCAAATGCTACTTCATCCGGCGTGATCACGGCCTCGTGCGTAACCCATTCATATGACGCTTCGGGATAAAGTGGCCGAAGACCAGTACCATCAGAATTTACAATCCACATCCGTTGCGGCGACTTCCCTCCCGTTTCCCAGCAAAAAACTATTTCGCCTTGCATCCATGGATTCGACTGAATGTGTCCGATCTGAAATGGAACAGACACCACATACTTAATCTCGCCGGTTCGCACATTCATTCCGGCAATTCCACCAGGTCCTGCTCCCATGTTGCGTGGCCCGAAAGGTTTTTCAATGACAGTCCCGGCTGGTAAATGTTTTTGCGCCATTTCTTTTCCCGCGCGAAACCACACCCATTCTTCACTTCCGTCGAGTGCCATATCTCCGCCCGCACCCAATGATTGCGGAGTCGTACCGCAGATTCGTTGATAAGTGTCCGCCTTCTTCATCTTACCGTCCTTGCTGTCGGCGAAAAGTTTCGCCAGGTCAGTCTCAATGATTTCCATAGCGCCTTCCTGCTTTGCCTTGCGCATGAAATACAATTTCATGCTTTTGCGTGCCATGTTGAGCATGCCCTGGTATCCACCTTCTGTCACCTGCACCATGTCGCCAGTTTTTTCGTTGACGGCCATGGCTTCACCCTTGACACGATCGGATCGAAAAATGAGCCACTCCAAATCGGAAGTCCATTGAACGTGGGTCGGATAAATTTTTGAATCTCCAGCTGGCGTACTGGTCAGAAATGTTAACTCGACACCGGTGACCGGATCGATTACAATTTTCTTCTCGGAGGGAAACCTTCTTCCAATTTGCGCAAACCCGGACGTTAGCGCGCCCACAACGAGAATAATGATGATGCTCGTCTTCTTCATGGATGTGGCTACTTGGTCATTTGCACTGAACTGTCATTGATTTCAAATGGGTGCTCGCCTATGAGCTGGTATATCTCCGCACCGGCCAGCAGCACGGGTCCGTAACCATGCGCGGCAAAATTGTTCACGGGTCGATAGTAATAAAAGGCCGGGTCAAAAGCCATTCCAGTTCCCACGCACGTACCTTCCACCTGTCCTTGCGCATTCACTTTTGTGCTCACGGCATTCCACGCCAGCAACGCCATCGGGCCGTACGCCTTTGCATCAAGCCATCCTTTGTTGATCGCATGGGCGATGCAATAAGCATAGATCGCTGTTGCGCTTGTCTCGAGGTAAGAATCATTTCGATCGAGAAGCTGATGCCAGAATCCGGTTTTGTCCTGACGTTCGGCTAGCCCGGCTACGTGCTTCTTCAGCATGTCCAGTATCTCATTCCGGGCGGGATGATTTTCAGGCAGTGCATCCAACAATTCAATCTTGGTCAAGATGGCCCAACCGTTCGCCCGTGCCCAGTGGAACTGAGGATGCGGATTCATATCCTGAACCCAACCATGCATGTACAAATTCTTTTCAGGGTTGAACATGCGCGACGAAAACAACTTGTATTGTTTTACGGCTTCATCGAAGTAAGTCTTGTCGTTCGTCAGCACGCCCATTTGCGCGAGGGCGGGCAAGCTCATGTAAAGATCATCCAACCAAAGTGTGTTCGGCTGCGGGCGATTGCGCGCGAGTGTTCCATCCTTCAGGCGAAATTCTTTGGTCATTATATATTGAATGAAATTGTCGACCATCGGCCTGACTGTAGATTGATTAGCACCTGCCCTCAATGCCTTGATCATCGATGCGGCTAACGACCCCGCATCGTCCAACGCATGTGGATCGACAACAGATCGCACCGCCATTTTAGCACCGGGATTCTTTAGCAAATAGTTTTTGGATGCCGCGACAACGTCGCCTACGAAGTTGATTCTATCGAGTGTGTAGCGCGTGTACATCTTATCGCCCGTCACCGATCCTAGCCTAAGCATGCCGGTATACGTTACGCCCCACTCATAGCTGGTCAACCTGAAATCGCCTTGCGCGAACTGGGTGTTGCCATCAATCTTAGACAAATCCGTGATGGGTTTGCCTGAACTCTTGTCCACCACCTGCATCGGTGTGACCGCATTTAAATAGGTGTACACACGATCGACCACCTTCTTCACACTATCCCGCGTAGTCTCGCCGTAAGGTGTGCTGTATTCCGGCTTCAGCAAATGCAACGGCATAGAGGAATCATTTCCTTTTCCTGTGACATACTGGGCTGACGCCGTTCCAATGGCGAAGACCATGGCGATCGCCATCAGAATCCTGAATGAACGCAAGGATGCAGCGTGGGTTTGCTTGTACATGATTTGGGCGTTTGAAATTGTCGATAAAGGAAAGCATTATCGATCAATTGCGTGACCGGTACCATCATGCATCCGGCCAGTGTCCAGGCAAATCCTTTGTTACTTTAGCCTGGTTTCAGCGTTTGCCATCAGCCAGATCCTTTCTGCGCATCTCTTCATTGGTGGCTTCGAGTTCCTCCATGTTCTGTCGCAGTTCTTCTTCCTGCGCCCTGAGTTGCTCGGTTTGCGACCGCATTTGCTCCATAACTACTTTGTTGTGTTCATTGTTTTGAACCGATGCAATGGCGGACGCGATAAACTCGCCAGCCCTTTCAAGGAAAACGATCTCATGGGGTTCGTAAAACTTAAAGCTTGCCAGTTCCAGGATGGCGTGAACTTCCTCGTTGTACTTCAGCGGCACGATGATCAGGCAATTGGGTGTGGCGTCTCCAAGGCCCGAGGTGATGGTGATGTAATCTTTTGGAACGGACTTGAGAAACACGGTTGATCCTTCAAGGAAAGCCTGACCTAAAAGTCCTTCGCCCGGTCGCAGGCGTTTTTCAATATGTTTTTTTCTATCGAATGCGTAGCACGCCGCCAGCTCAAGATAGGGTTCATCCTCTTCATCCTTGCCCAGTACAAAAAGACTTCCCTGTTGCGACTTGGTATACTTGATCAGGTAGGTGAGCGAATTCATCGACAGGTCATTCAAATTGTTCTGGTACTTACGGATGATTTGTGAAAATTCCGAAAGTCCTTCGGTGGCCCACATCCGCTTACGGTCTTCCTCTTTTACCTTGATCATTTCATTGCGCATCACCATGAGCCGGCCTGCGAGGCTCTGCTGGTTTCGCGCCATGTTTTCGGAAAGGCCTGTCCATTGGGCGTCGTAATTCCCCTGCGAAATCTCATTGACGAACGTGGCGGCCTTTTGCAAATCTTCGATCGATTTGCCAAGAATGGTTTTTGCTTCCGAACCATTGTCGATACCATCGTCAAATAAATACTTCTTATTGTTGGCTTGCACATTCATGAGGAGCGTACGCCGCTCCTTCTCATCCTTCGCCAGCGCATACAATACCCAGATCAATGTTGGCAATCCAATGATCACCAGCAGAAGTTGAAGTACATCGTTGCGTATAACCGCTTGTTCGTAAGAAGCCTGCGCCTCCTGACTTCGTCTCGCCTCAAAAATGTTTACGTCTTGAGAAAACGGATTGAATACCTCCCAGAAATAGCGACCCACATCTTTTTTCAACAGCTCAAGATAAAGGGAATCCTCGTGCACTTGCAGGTGGCGCACCATCTGCGCGTACATGGTCGTATAATTTTCCAGGCCCTTCTTTACTTCTCCATAAAACTTTGGATTGTCAAAATCCTGCGCCGCGAACAGGCTGTCCAGTTTTCGAAAGATTTCCGCGTTGCGGTCGTTAGCCATCTGCACGCTCCAGAACAGGTAGCCAGGCTCCCGAACGAGCGCAAATCCGCGGGCGCTAATGTCCATCAACTGAATGTTCTGGTAAGTTCGATCAACTTCCTTCAGCACAAGGCCGGATTGCTCCTTCTGCACCAGCGCTTTGCGCATCACCTCTTTATTAAAATAAGAAAGCAGGGCGCTCATCAGAATCAGAACGCAAACAATACCCATCACAATCCGGACGAGATTTTTTTGAATGAAGGTCTTCATCTCTTTCAGCGTTTTAAAGGTCAAACTATTCAACAATGGAAGTAACTGAGATCATCATTTACTTCCTGGTGGGAAACTTTGAAAAAGAGCTAAGGAAGGGTTAATCCAAAGATAGAGTCTGGGTTCATAAGAATCAATCACAGCGAACACCCGTAACAGGCAAAATGGCTGAAATCTGTCGGGTGATCGGATTCATTCATCTGTCCGTTTAAACAATGACCTTTCACACAAGCCGACGAGGCGCTTCGTTTTGTGGATTTTATTTCCGATGCAAGGAAACCATTACACAGCACATGCACCCGGGAATGCCAAATTCATGTTGACGCAAATGATACAAACCCGACGGGCCCAATGGGCATCCTTTTTGTCTTTGGGCCAATGGCATAAACGACGAAGCTTGTGAACTCAGCAAATCAACATCTTATCAGTAGCATACCGCTCAGGTACCGGGCGAAATACGCTGTCATTGGTTACGAATATGAACATGGCATGCGCGTATTCAATCGCCTTGTTGCCGTCCAGGCGGGCTACATCTTTTTGACAGCGGTGTGGCCGCTCATCCATATCGACAGCTTTATGCTGGTGACGGGAGTGAAAACTGATATCTGGTTGGCGAAGGCGGTTGGGGCATTGCTCATTCCCATTTCACTAACCCTGGCGATGTTCTTATTCATTTCAACAGACAAACGCCCAGCGTTGGCGCTCGGCAGCATGACCGCCGCCACGTTCATTGGCCTCGACTTCTACTACGTTCTGAACGAAGTGATTTCGCGCATCTATTTACTGGACGGGTTGATCGAGATCGTGTTTCTTACCGGCTGGTTTTACCTGGCCTTCTTTCAATCATTCCCGAGAAGCAGACATTATATGCGGTAAGGTTGAAGGCTCAATGCCTCATTACTTGAGATAACCATCAGTCCACTCTCCTATTTTTATCCTTGATCTTTCGCTAATTTACCCGGATAACGAACCGGAACAGTTAATGAAAGACGGAGTGCCAGACACGTTCTATCCAAAAAGTCGTAAGGCGTGGCGGCAGTGGCTCGCGAAGAATCACAAGAAAAAGCAAAGTATCTGGCTTATTTGTTATCGGCAGAAATCCAATGTCCCCACCATCACCTGGAGCGACGCGGTGGACGAAGCGCTTTGTTTTGGCTGGATCGACAGCACGCGCAAACCAATCGACGATGAGAAGTTCATGCAGTATTTCAGCAAGCGAAAGGTGAAAAGTGTTTGGTCCAAAATAAATAAAGACAAGATCGAACGCCTGTTGTCAGAAGGGCTCATGACCAAGGCTGGGTTGGATTCTGTTGATGCCGCTAGGAAGAACGGTGCATGGTCTACGCTGGATGCAGTTGAGGAATTAAAAATCCCGGCACAACTCACGCTAGAATTCCGAGGTCAGCCTAAGGCGAAAAAATACTTTCTTAGTTTAAGCACGACTGACAAAAAGAACATTCTCCGGTGGATCGCCATGGCCAAGCGACCGGAAACCACTACCAGGCGCATCGCGGAAGTGGTAGAACTCGCAGCTCAAAATTTAAAACCGAAACAATTTAGATGAAAGTGATAGCTTTGGCTGCACGTCACCAAAAGTAAACCATGAACTGGATTACCCGAGAACGACCCAAGATTGACAGGATTGCTTGTCCCTGGCTGATCAAACGTTTTGTAGACAAAGACGCGAACTTCATCTATGTTCCCTTTGATCAGGTTCGAAAAAAGGCTGAAAAATTAAAAGCCATTCCCTTTGATATCCCCGATGTTGAATACACCCATTACGGCGACGAGTGTACCTTCGACTACATTGTCAGGAAGCATAAGATCAGTGATCCCGCCATTCAGACGTTGGCAACGATCGTCCGCGGCGCCGATACCGACCGGCATGATATCGCCAGCCAGTCCTCAGGACTATGGGCTATCTCCGCAGGCATTGCGCATAATACCAAAGACGATCAGGAACTATTGCTCAAAGGCATGATCATCTACGACGGGTTGTATGCCTGGGCGAAGTATTTGCAAAATGAAAAACACACGCAGAATCCGTTTGAAAACCTGCTGATCGATGTTTATAAAAAATTCCTGAAGGAAAAGAGCAAGAAAAAAATACCGGACTGGGCGCAGGAGTTAAAAGAGATCATTCAGGATCAGATCGATACCAACCTCACCTTAAGTCTTAAGGAAATTTCGGAAACCCTGAACGTCCACCCCACTTATCTCTCGCGGGAGTTTTCCAAGTATTTCGATGACCTTTCTTTTGGTGATTACATCCGGAAACTTCGGATCGAGAAGTCGATCGAGCTCTTGAAGGATCCCAAGTATTCCCTGGCGGAAATATCGTACCTCACCGGCTTCTCGGACCAGAGCCATTTCACGAGAACCTTTCATAAGCACACGGGGAAAAGTCCCGCATCTTATCGAAAAAGTTTATCCAGGAAGTAAACATTGTTCAATAAGTAAATTCTGTTCAAGATTGCCGGAGTTCAGATCGCTACTATTGTGACGTCTAAACGCTTGCGCTATGAAATGGATAACCCGAGAACGACCCAAGATCGACCGCATTGCCTGTCCGTGGCTCATTAAAAACTTCGTCGATGAGGATGCTGAATTCATCTACGTCCCCAAAGACAAAGTCTTCGAACGGGCTAAAGCTTTGAACGCTATCCCTTATGATCTCCCGAATGCAGAGTATACGCACGAGGGAGAATTCTGCACGTTCGATTACATCGTGAAAAAACATCACATCACCGATCCGGCCGTGCTACAGATCGCACGCATTGTAAGAGGCGCCGACACCGATAGCTTTGCGTTGGCGCCCCAGGCCGCGGGACTCTGGGCAATCTCGGCTGGACTATCCTACAATTACAAAGATGATCATGAAATGCTCGCCGTCGGGATGAAGTTGTACGACGCGCTGTACAGTTGGGCAAAATATGTTCAAAACGAAAAACACACCTGGTCACCGAAATAACTGAAATGGAAAACGCGACGAAGTACTCATTAAAAGATCTGATCATGTACTTTCTCAAACTGGGCACGTGGGGCTTCGGCGGTCCCGTTGCCCTTGTTGGCTACATGCACCGCGACCTGGTCGTTGAAAAAAAATGGATAAACGAAGAGGACTACCGTGAAGGCATGGCGCTTTCGCAGCTTGCACCAGGGCCCCTCGCCGCACAGCTGGCGATTTACATTGGCTATGTCGACTACGGCATCCTGGGTGCCACGCTAGCGGGTGTCGCATTTGTTATTCCCTCATTCCTGATGGTCTTGGGTATTGGCTATGCTTATGTTTCTTACGGCGGCCTGCCATGGATGCAGGCAATCTTCTATGGTGTTGGTTCTGCTGTAATCGGGATCATCGCCATTGGAAGTTACAAGCTTACCACCAAGAGCATCGGCAAGGACAAACTGTTGTGGGCCATTTTCATAGTCCTGGCTATCGCGACTTTCGTCACCGAGCAGGAGAGCATTTGGTTGATCTTGCTTGGCGGTGTAATCATTTGGTTTGTGAAAGCACCACCGAAATGGCTCGGCACCTCTGCCAATGGGCTGCTCCCAACCGTGCTGCTCCAACTTCAACCGGTGGCGACAGAATCGAAGCTTATACAAATCGCGTGGTTCTTTACGAAGGCTGGCGCTTTTGTTTTTGGAAGCGGGCTGGCTATCGTACCATTCCTATATGGTGGCGTAGTAAAAGAATATCAGTGGTTGAGCGAACAGCAATTTGTTGATGCCGTTGCTGTGGCCATGATCACACCCGGGCCGGTAGTTATTACCGTTGGATTCATTGGCTACCTTGTTGGTGGCGTATGGGGCGCCATCGTGGCAGCATTAGCGACGTTCATTCCTTGCTACCTCTTCACGGTAATTCCTGCACCATACTTTAAAAAGTATGGAAAGCATCCCGCGATCAAAGCATTTGTTGATGGCGTGACGGCGGCGGCAATCGGTGCAATTGCCGGAGCCGTGTTGGTGCTTGGTAAGCGAACACTGACTGATATTCCAACGGTACTTATTGCGCTCACAACCGCAGCGATTTTATTTAAATTTAAGAAACTGCAGGAACCCTTTATCATTCTTGCCGCTGCCGCGCTCGGGCTGACGCTAAAACTGTTGCTTTAATTCAGGTTTCATTCAGATTTAGAAACGACATTCACACGGCATGGCACATCAAGTTATGAAACATTCAAGCCATCGAAGAAATCATTCGAAACGAATTCATTAAACACCCTTCTATGAAAATTACAACACCTCTAACCGCACTGGGTTGCCTGGTCATGGCCGCGTGCGCAAGTGAAATCGAAATCTCATCGTCCGATGTTCCGCAGCCCGTGATCAATGCTTTCACGGCCAAGTATGCCGGCGCTGCAAATACGGAATGGGAAATTGAAAAGGAAGATGGAAACCTCTACTACGAGGCCGAGTTCCAATTGGAAGGAAAGAAAAAAGAAGCCTACTTTAAACCCGACGGAACTTTCAGCAAGGAAGAATGATGTTTAAGATTAATTCTTGAACGTCACCTTTACAATCTTGCCGTCTTTTACGTCATAGATGGCGACTGCGTCGATAAACTTGTCACCGAACCGCACGTGCTCCTGATCAATGATGGTATTGTTCAGCTTGATGCGGTTCACAACCTGGCAATGCAAGTTCTCGACCGTGTTGAAAAAAGGAGCATATATTTCGCGCATGCGGGTTTTTCCTTTGCCAATCAGCGTAGTAGGAAAATCATATAGCTCAATGTCATCTGAATAAGTGGCGAGAAAAGCTTCGATGTCCCTCGCATTATAGGCATTGAGCTGTCGCTGAATGAGCATCTCGGTAGTTTCGTGAATCAAGGTATCGGCTTTTAATACTTTGCCTGACTTGATGACGTATTCGGCGGATGTTAATGGGTTAAGACTTTCCAATGGATTTCCGGGGAGCACTAACAGGTCCGCCTTTCTTCCTTTTTCAACAACGCCAGTATTCTGACCAAAACAAGCAGCGCTGTTCAACGTCGCCGTCTTCAGCACTTCGGCGTTCGTCAGACCGGCAGCCTTCATCGCTTCAAGTTCAATAATAAAGGAAGAGGCATGCATGGTGCCAACATTCCCGGCGTCCGTTCCCGCCACGACATTGACCCCACCCTTGTATGCCTTTTTGAGGTTGATGGCCATGATGGAATCCTCCGGCAATTTCGTCGGCGCGTTTTTGTTGGCACGGGCTTTTTGCATTCGCGCGGGCATATCCTTCACACTGAGATGTTCGGGGTCCGTGAGCGATCCATACGCAAAGGGGTTGGCGTAAGACAAGTCGTTCGGGTGATTCTTTAACTTACCCGAGGACGTGCGAACATATCCATTGACCACGACGAGCGTTGGAATATAACTCACCTTTTTAGCCACGAGCTTCTGAATAAAGGAATCTGGTATCACTTCATCGTCTACGCTGTGCACGAGAATGTCGGCACCCGCGTCAACAGCAAGTGTGGCAGTTTTCAATTCTGTTGCGTGAACACAGAGTTTAAGTTTGGCTTCATGGGTTCGTTTGGCAATGTGCTGAACCACCGGAAAGGTTTTGTCGGCCGGAAGTTCTGGCGTGACGATATACCAAATCTTGATATAGTCAGGTTTGCGCGCGATCATCTTGTCGAACAAGGCATCAGCTTCAGCGACGGATGTCGTTTTTATTATTGGCGCATCACCATTGTCGAGTGGTTCATCTTTTACCATTGAAAAAAGTGGTCCTGTGACCAGCACTGTGGGCGATAGTTCTTTGCTGGCGATGGAATCGCGAACTTTAAAATTATCAAACGGGCCGCCTACGTCAGCTACTGTGGTAATGCCCATGCGCAAGTACCTTCTGAATAAATCTCCGATACTGTTGAAGGCAAACTCCCGATCCTTGCTGTAGGGTACAAGGTGTGTAAAGTTGAATGCGTCGGGTCGCGTATACAAGCCACCTGTCTGGAAGAAATGAATGTGCGCATCCGTCATGCCAGGCATCACATACTTTCCTGTCCCATCAACCACTACCGTTCCAGGAGGGAGTTTCATTCTCTTATTGGTGAATACATCTTCGATGATGCCGTCTTTGATCAACACAGAAGCATCTTTCAGTATTTTCCCGTTCCGGACGTCAACAACATTACTGTTTGAAATCAATGTATACGGGCTTTGTGCCCAGTTCAGAAATGGCGTTAGCAACAGGCAGAGCGTACAAAACTTTTTCATCATACAGGGGTTAGGGAACTGAAGGTCGTGATGATATTAGAGAAAACAAAGGTCTCAAGGAACAGACTTGTTTGAATTTCATAGCTTTTAGATTGATATACATTATTTCCGGGAACACTGTCAAGATACTTTTGTCATAAGAACAACGACCGGTTTTCTGAAGTAAATTGGCCTTTGTATTAAATATGACAACCTCGATCGCGCAAAATAAAAGAACTGGATATGGAAAAACGCAAACTTGGTAAGAGTGGTCTTGAAGTTTCTGCCCTCGGACTTGGAAGCAAGGGGATGAAATTTTCTTACGCACCTTTCCCGGAGAAAAAAGACATGGTCAAACTCATCCGCATCGCCGTAGAAAAAAGTGTGAATTTTTTTGATACTGCTGAAGTGTATGGACCCTTCATCAACGAAGAACTTGTTGGCGAAGCGCTCGCCCCTATTCGCGACCAGGTTGTTATCGCTACAAAGTTCGGTTTCAAACCCGAAAACGAACTTGACACCAAAAGCCGGTGGAGCTTAATGGACAGCCGTCCGGAACACATCCGCAAAGTTGTCGAAGGTTCGCTGAAACGACTTAGAACCGACGTCATCGATTTGCTGTATCAACACCGTGTTGACCTGGATGTTCCCATTGAAGATGTCGCCGGTGCTGTCAAAGAATTGATACGAGAAGGCAAAGTAAAGCACTTCGGACTTTCAGAAGCGGGCGTGAAAACCATTCGTCGCGCCCATGCAGTTCAAGCGGTCGCGGCCTTACAGAGTGAGTATTCATTGTGGTATCGCGAGCCCGAAAAAGAAATCATACCAACACTCGAAGAACTCGGAATCGGCTTTGTACCGTTCAGTCCGCTGGGAAAAGGATTTCTCACCGGGACCATTACGACGGATAGAAAATTTGAAACTGGAGACATCCGTAATGTCGTTCCGAGGTTTGCGCCGGAAGCGAGAGAAGCCAATCAAGCGATTATTGATCTGCTCACCGCGATCGGAAAAAAGAAGAATGCCACCCCTGCGCAGATAGCCCTGGCATGCCTGCTGTCGCAGAAGCCGTGGATTGTTCCCATTCCAGGCACAACAAAACTCCATCGTCTGGAAGAAAATATTGGCGCCGCTTCGATCAAGCTCAGTGCAGAAGACTTGCGCGACATTGAGGCAGCAGCAGCAAAGATCACCATACAGGGCGCGAGGTATCCGGAGGCGTTGGAGAAAACGACGGGGAGGTAACAATTAACAATTAGCAATTGACAATTAACAATTGACAATCGAATCTGCGTGCATTCAATCTGCGTTGATCTGCGGGATCTGCGGGAAAAGAATTTCAAACGCATGGCCCGCAGATTTCGCAGATTGACGCAGATTTAATTCCTTTTCATCCAGATCAGTCGCTCGATCGTCCAGTCTTTGATTTGGTCTTCGGTGAAATGAAGGTTATCAAAATCAGCGGTATCGGGTATCGTTACGTCACCGAAGATCTCGTACCGCACGTTGGAATCTTCGAAGTAGGCGTAGGTGTGTTGGTGAAGATCTGTCGAAGTTTTTACACCCTTCCGGAGCGCCTTAATTTTTTTATATCCGTCGCCTACCTTGAGTCCGTACTGATCTTTGATAAAGGGCTGTTCTGTGGAAAATACTTCAAGGGTTAAAGAATCCTCGGGATCCATGGCGAAGTAGCAAACGGCGCTCCCGCCCTTGTCGGTCACTCCATAATACAGATAGTTCGGTCCATCCTGCTCGCCCATCGCTTTGGTGACGATGTATTTACCGAAAACCTTTTTCAAGTCGTCCAACATCTCCTTGCGGGGAAATGGAAGGTCCAAGCTACTGAGCCTGGACTCATACAACACCAGTGTGTCAGGATCAACGATCGGGGTAATGGCCTCTTGATCTGTTACTTCTAATGCGAGCGTGTCTGCAACTTCGCTTTGCGTTCCATCGCCGGTTTTTGCCCCGCATGAGAATAGAGAAATCAATACTGTAAGGAGGACTAGTTTGTTCATGGCGCAGAAGAGGAAAGATGTCCTACAGGTTTAAAGATTTTATAAAAATACCCAATAATCTTACATCTCAAAGTTCTTCTCCCGGAGGCGAACTACATTTACGTCAAACGTTATAGAAATGAAACTCAAGTTATCCTTTTTAATCCTCGCCGGCATAACCGTTGCATTCGCGAGCTGTTCTTCAGATGAACCAGAAGACAAACCAGAAGAAAAACCAGAAGAAAATGTTGTACCTCAACAGCGCCTCGTGGGCGAATTCACCTTCAGCGGAAATGCCGATGACACGAATCCTACCGGTATCTTGCATCATGGCGCCGTGCATGGCGCTATTTTGACAACCGACCGCCATGGAAAAGCGAACAGCGCATACGCCTTCGACGGCGTTGATGACTATATCAACATAGCCGACAACGACAGTCTTGATTTTGCCACCGGCGACAACTTTACCGTTTCTGTTTGGGCATCTGTAAGCGCCACGCAAGCATCCACCAACGCGGTATCCGACATCGTGCGCAAGTGGTCGGGAAACGCCGAAGGATATCCTTATGCTATAGCTTACCTTAACTCAAGCTCCTCTGTGCCCAATACTTTCGTTTTTGTTAAATACGACGGTAGCGGATGCGCTAACGCTCCAACTGGTTATTCTCCTGTCATTAATGACGGAGCATGGCATCACCTGGTGCTTAAGAGAGAAGGTTCAATGGTGTACAGCTACGTAGATGGCGTTGAGATTGCCGCGGTTGCAGACCAGACAGTTTGCACTACTACCAATACAAGTCAAGTAACCTTTGGTTGCCGTGGTCAGCTCGCTACTTTCTTCACCGGAAAAATCGACGACGTTCGCTTCTATAGCCGCGCGTTGAAGACAAGCGAAATGGAAAAGCTTTACGCAGAATAATCCATTTCTTTCATAAATAAAAAAGAGCCGGCCACCGGCTCTTTTTTTTGTGCAAGATTATTTGCTTGGTTACGCCTTCGCAGCAATCAACCACTTACGGGCTTCTTCCAGGTCCTTGAATGATTTCACGATTTCATTCGCAGGCATCGCCTTCTTGGCGGAGAGCTCTGAAAAGATATTTCCAGAAAATACCCAGGCGAAGTGACGCAGTCCGGCGTCGATCATGGCGGGAAACCAAACGGTCGCAGTCCATTCCGCAGCTTCCTGCCAAGGACCTGTAACCAATGTGTTGTCATTGAGTACCTTCGTTGCGTCCTTCCGCTTCAAATGCTCCAGAATAACCGCGCCGCTTTCCATGATCGACTGCTTATTCTGGAAACCAATCCAGTTGCAATAGAGGTACTTGTTCTTCGGATCAAAAGTGATCTCAATGTTTTTGGCTTTGAATAATGATTCCATATGGTCTTTTTTTAAGTGAGAGAGCACCCGAAGCGATTCGATGGTATCACATCGATCTTAACTTTCAACAATGACCGTTCGATCACAGACAAAACCGGTCACATTATTTTTCAGGTTCCTGTGGGCTCTGCGATCAGAACAGATCGGTGTATAGGAACCGCGAACGAATTTAATAGTTACGGTGAGGATTCAAAATATTGGGAGATTGAAAAATTGGAAGGTTGGAAAATTGAAACATTAATTCACTTGCAAGCATTCACCAAAACCGTCCGGACTCTTGAGGTTAGCAAGATGATCAGTCGCGATAATTCAGTGCGGGCTTTCGATCGCCGAGGAGCGCTTTGTACTGGTAGTTTCCTTTTGATGCTTTGAACTCTTCCCAGGCTTTTTGGATCAGCTCTGGCTTCACAAACAAATCAATCGCAGTAAACGCCATCGTCTTTGCCGCTACCATCATTCCTTTCACGCCGATGTCTGTTCCACCCGCAGCCACCGCTTGCCAGCTGTGAGCGCTCGTGCCGGGCACCCACGTCGCGGCTTCCAATCCAACGGTTGGCACGGTGTAGCTCACATCGCCTACGTCCGTCGAGCCTAACGATTTTTCCGTGTGCAGCGGTTTCACGAACGCGGCCGAATCGAGCGATGGGATCGTACCTGAAAACGTAGATTGGATACTTTTTCCAAACTCCTTTTCCTGCGCCGTGTACTGTACGCCGCCCACCTTCTGCAGATTCGCTTGCATCGCCGCGGCCAGCGTTTTATTAATCAACAAATCGTGGGTGCCTCCTATGATTTCAAAATCCATTTTAGTTTCAGTGGCCAATGCAGCGCCTTCCGCCGCTTTAACAACCCGGTCAAAAGTATTCACCGCGACTACTTTGTCGGGGTGTCTAACGTAGTAATATACTTCTGCAAACTCGGGGACAACATTCGGCGCCTTCCCGCCATTGGTGATGACATAATGAATGCGTGTCTCTTGTGGAATATGTTCGCGCATCATGTTTACCATGTAATTCATTCCTTCTACCCCATCCAACGCGGAACGTCCCTTTTCTGGCGACGCGGATGCGTGCGAACTGATTCCATAAAATCTGAACTTTGCCGACTTGTTCGCCAGCGCGCTGGTGTAGGTCACGGAATTGTTATCACCAGGATGCCAGTGGATCACAGCATCTACATCGCTAAACAATCCTTCGCGGACCATGTACACCTTTCCACTTCCTCCCTCTTCCGCCGGACATCCGAATACTTTTATGGTTCCATTCAATTTTCCCGCTTGAATCAAGTTCTTGATCGCAATGCCGGCTGCTACTGACCCTGTACCAAAAAGATGATGCCCGCAAGCATGGCCGCTGCTCTTGTTCGCAACCGGAGTTTTTACCGGTGCGCTGCTTTGTGAAATGCCTGGCAAGGCATCAAACTCGGCCAGTATACCAATGACAGGTTTCCCAGTTCCATAGGTCGCGACAAAGGCAGTAGGTATTCCAGCGACGCTCGCCTCAACCTTGAATCCATTTTCTTCTAATGTCTTTTGCAACAACGCGGAGCTCTTCACCTCCTTATAACCCAACTCGGCATAATCCCAAATGGCGAGGGCAACAGTTTTATAAGGATCGTAACCTGCCTGAATATTCTCAGCCGCCTGCAACTTGAGTTTGTCTGCCGCGTCGGGAGCGCCTTTGCGCTGGGCAAAACTTGGACAGATAAAGGTGGATGCCAGGATGCAAAGGATGAATCTCAATTTCATTGCCGTTGGTTTCGTTTGAAGTTTGATTCAGCCAAGGTAATCTTTCCAACGGAAACTTTTATTTCTAAATTTCCGGTAATTCCGTCCATCAAACTTTTAGCCTTATGAAAATTCGGATACTTATTCTCTTCTGTCTTTCACCCTTTCTCGCGGTCGCGCAGGCTGCTCCCCATGAGCAACAGAAAAAAGCAGTGCAGGCGTTGATAGATTCCTATTCTCAGGCCCGCGAAAAAAGTGATACCGTTTTATTAAAAACAATCCTGACCGACGACGTTGATCAGTTGGTATCCACCGGAGAATGGAGAAGCGGCATCGCGGCCGCGGTAAAAGGTATGGTAAGCAGTTCCACGAACAATCCGGGCAAACGCACCCTGACTATCGATAAGATCCGTTTCAATACAGCCACCAGCGGTGTGGTTGACTGCCGATACGAAATTCAAAATCCAGACGGAAGCTTACGGAAAATGTGGAGCACGTTTTTCATCGTGCAGGAAAAGCGAGCGTGGAAGATTTGCGCGATTCGGAATATGATGCCAAGTAGCAATTAACAATTAACAATTAACAATTAGCAATTGGGCCAATTGTCAATTGCCTTTCGTCAACTAGCCCGACTATCCCTCCTTAATGACAGACTTAATCTTACTCACAATCTCCGGCGTTACCTCTTTCAGATTGTGCACGGTCTTGGCGTGTTCGGCAGCGAGTTTCAATACTTCTTGTTCTGTGTTCGCCTTGATCACACCTGGGCAATCAAAACCAACATCGCGGCAGCGGAGTACTTTTCCCATAAGATTTTACTTTTATTTGAATAGTTAATAGACAAACATCCTGTCGGAATCGATCGACAATTGCAGTAGCACTTTAGGCAGAGCGAATTCTGCGGGTTTATCTTTTAGGTCGCCATCGCTCACACCCCTTGCCTTGCTTGACATCCCCGACAAATAGAACCTGCCCCCGCCTTTCACGATCGCATCATAATGGTCTCTTAGTTTACCCGTACCCAGGCCAGCCAGATTATCGAGCACGTCTGTGCGAAATAATTGGACAGCATCGCCCGCCAAAAAAACGCTGACGGAATGCCCCTCGTCAACGGCAGTCTTCGCGACGAGGAAAGCAAGTGCTGCACGCGTAGGATTCTCCGGTCCCACCGTGACATGGATCAAAATCTTCATTGGTGTAATATTTTTGGAAGTCGATTGGGCGCTGAGGCCAGGGCCTATCAGCATAAGCAATACAAGTCCGGCGACAAGTTTCATAGTATAAAGGTTAGGTCGATCATTCCCTTTGTGGAACTACCTCAATACTAAATGAAATCAGATTGGAGATATGGTATCAAATGTTACACAACCGAAAATAATTCAGACCACTTGAATGTAGCCACGATAAAGCTTGACCACTTTATCCTTTTCAAACTGTTTAAGAATTCTGGAGACGACGACACGGGTAGTACCCAGTTCGTTGGCCAACGTCTGATGCGAGACAGCAACTTTTTTCGTTCCATTCTTCGCGCTCGTGACCAGGTATTCCTTCAACCGGACTTGAATGGGCTTGAACGCCAGGTTTCCAAAAGAACTGAGCAGTTCATCGTATCGACTTTTGAAAGTTTGGATGATGTACTTATTCCACGATGGATATCTCAGTTGCCATTCGGCTATCAGGTATGACGGCAGCACCAAAATCTCTGTTGGCTCGACCGCCATTCCGTAGGCGGCGCTATTATAGTCGAAGTAGGCCGAGGAGAGCGACATCATGCAGGTTTGCTCCGATTCAACATAGTACAGCAAGATTTCGCGATCATCGGTTTGTTGATACACCCGAATGCGTCCTTTTAAAACGATGGGCAGAAAATCAAGATACTGGCCTTCCTTTACCAGGACATCGCCTGGGTTGGCTTTGATGAGTTTTCCATTCTTTAAAATCTCTTGCTGGAGTTCAGGTTCAGAGAACCGCTTCAATTTCTTGAAGATGTCAACGGTGGGCTGCATGTCAATTTGTGGTTACAGGAGTGCACAGCATGCGCACTATCAGTAAGATAGGAAATTTCCCCACGCAACTCCATAGCCCAAAAGGGCCGGGATAATCGGTTGACAGTGGGCAATGGGCAGTTGGCAATCAGTAGGCAATGGGCAGTTGACAGTTGGCAATAATCTGAGTAAGTGAACAGCACACCCATCCGTTTGAAGTTATCCGCTTATTGGCAACTGCCTCCCGATAGCTATCGGGATGTCAACTGTCAACTGGTCATGCAACAAGTCCCATTGAAGTTATCCTGCCTCAAGGCTGACTCTTAATCTCGATCGTCGCACCCTGAAGCGACTCGGACGCCGCCGTCACCCGAATGGTTCCGGCTTTGCCAGAAGTGCCACGTACGATCACGAGGCAAAGACCATTGAAGGCTTCACGGGTGTGCGAAGAGAATGCGGTAAAGCTTGTGGGATCGCCATTGTCTGTCGCGACAATCTCCCCAGGCCCTTCTATACTGAAGGCGATTTGATTGTTCGTCAATGGTACGGTGAGTCCATTTTTGTCGGTAATCCGGACGGTGATGAAACTCAGATCCTTCCCATCAGCCTTAATGGTTGATCGATCCGCCCAAGCCGCCAGGCGCGACGGCGTATCCGTCGTCTTCACTGAGCTCTCCGCCCACTTCTTGCCATCCTTATAGGCAATAACCTTGAGTTCTCCCGGCTGGTAGGTGACGTCATCCCACCGAAGGCGATACTCATACAGTTGTTTTTTCTTCCTGCCCAACGACTGGCCATTGAGAAATAACTCAGCCTCGTCGCCGGAAGTAAATACGTGCACTGGTGTGACTTGCCCTACGCGATCTGGCCAGTTCCAATGTGGAAGGATGCGCGCCATCGGAAATTCCGGCCGCCACCGCGACTGGTAAAGATAGAATCTATCCTTTTTAAATCCGGCGAGGTCAATGAACCCGCAGTAAGCACTTCGTGAATCGTAGTAGGGTGTCGGTTCGCCAAGGTGGTCCCATCCAGTCCAGACAAACTCGCCTGCTACAAAACGATGTTGATCCAGCGCACCGAAAACTTTTTCAGCCGTGGAGCCAAAGTCAACGGCGTGGAGTTCATACGAGCTCACCTGGCGAATCTTTGAATCTCCTCCTCTGCCATCTCTCACCGGCGCGCTCAGTTGCTTTGAAACGGGGAACAAGTAAATGCCGCGGCTGCTGAACGCTGACGCCGTCTCCGTGCTGAGAATTAATTTGTCCGGGAATTTCTCGTGGTAGGGATCATATTGTGGAGCCGTTCTGATCCTTTCTGTTCCTTCAAACTCAGGATCCTGCCGGATACCTTCACCCTGATAGTTCAAGCCGATAATGTCAAGAACTTTGGGAAGCGCCATGTCTGGTTTTGCAAAGTTCATGGCAGAAGTAATAGGTCGCGTTGGATCCTCCTCTTTAATAATGTTATAGAGTCGTTGCGCTACGGCTGCTCCTTCTTCACCGGTATATTGCTCGCCTACTTCATTACCCATGCCCCAAATGATAACGGAAGGATGGTTTCGATCTCTTCGTATAAAGCTTCGCGTGTCAGGTTCAGACCATTCGGGATATATCAGATGAAAATCGTGAGGGGTTTTCTTACGCTCCCAGGAGTCGAAAATTTCGTCGTACACGAGGAACCCCATTCGATCGGTCAATGCCAGCAACTCGGGCGCGGGAGGATTGTGCGACATGCGGATGGCATTACATCCTGCATCCCGAAGGATCTCCAGTTGACGCTCTGCGGCGCGAACATTAAAGGCTGCACCCAGGGCGCCAAGGTCGTGATGTTGATTTACACCCTGAATAGGTATACGCTCGCCATTGATGAGTACGCCTTTCTGGGGATGAAATTCTACTGAGCGAATTCCGAATCGTGTTTCGTAAGCATCAATCACGATGCCCTTGTGCTTCAACGTTGTTACAGCCACATAAAGATTCGGCGTCTGTGAAGGCGGCGGACCCCAAAGCTTTGGATTCGCAATGATGATTGTACTGGCGACATTTGTCTTCGATCGCTCACCAATTCTCGTTTTAGACGCGGGAATAACGCCAACGGGTTGCTTCGCTTTATTTCCTTTGTTGTCGATTGCAAAAATGGTAGTTGATATCTCTACTTCGACACCTTCCGGCGAGTCGTTATCGATCGTCACGGCGAGATCAACCGTCGCGGATGTCTTCGAAATGTCTTTTGTATTAATGTACGTTCCCCATAGGCCCACATGAACCGGGGTAGTTTTGGTTAGCCATACATTGCGATAGATTCCGCCGCCAGGATACCACCGCGAAGAATTGTTGGGATTGTCAAGTCGGATGGCCAGTTGATTGACGCCGCCGGGAACAACGTAAGGTGTGAGGTCCAGCCGCCAGGAGTTGTAGCCATAAGGCCATCCTCCGACGAGTTTTCCATTCAACCAGACGATGGCGTAAGACATGGCACCGTCCACGTCGAGGAAGATAGATTTATCCGCGTCCGCTTCAGTGATGTTCAACTTCCGCCGATACCAGGCCACACCATTTGAGGGAAGTCTGCCCATGCCACCTCCCACTTCTGCTTTTCCTCCTGGCTGAAAAGGTCCGTTGATAGCCCAGTCGTGTGGGAGATTAATTTTTTTCCATTTGCTTTCATCAAAGTCGCCTTTCACAAATGCAAAATCGCTTCCGGGGTTCCCTGAAGGACGGATATAATGCTTTCTTAAATCAGGTATGAATGGATTTGCCGTTGGCAATATCCACGGCTTCAATACTTCCTGCGTTGCCGTGACCTGTATCGCTTCAGTGGGTTTCGCATCCGCGGCCTTCGTGTCATTGGCATCGGTGATTTCCGGGCGCAGGTCGTAGATCAATTTGTCGGCCTGCGCGGAGGAACTGTACTTGAAAAAATACCATCCATCGTTGATGGATATGCGCTCACGGGTTATTGAGGCTTTGGAATTTGTCTTTTGCGCTACGGCCAGCGTCACGGAAAGAACGATACAAAAAAGGATAAAACTTATTTTCGTCACAGGCATGTGAAGTTTATGGGCAGGCTTCAATTTAGTCATTAGCATGACCGACACCATAGTGGCTGGAATAAAATTGATGGACGGGCGCCATTGCTTGCCCGTGCTAAAATGAATAGAGGTTGCCCACGAATGAGCAACCTCTATACTTTAGCTCCACTCGAATCTCAAGTGTGCTGGTTAATAATTAATAGCCAGGGTTCTGTTCGAGAACAGCACCTCTGTTTCTGTCGATTTCACTTTGTGGAATTGGCCACAAGTTGAACTTCGGATCAGCTGTCGGGCCATAGTAGGTCGGGCTGCACTTGATAAGGCGAGCGTAAAATTGGCCTGTTCTCATCAGCGTCAGAATGCGTTTTTCTTCCACGCCAAGCTCGCGCATGCGTTCATCCAGGATGAAGTCAATATTAACATCACCCGATACGATTGGCGTCGCCCCTGCTCTGTTTCGCACGACATTGATATCATCAGCAGCAAGCGAAGAGTTGCCCAGGAGGAAGTAGGCCTCTGCTCTGAGTAAATAGGTCTCAGCAAGTCGGAACATGTATTGATCAGTGTAGGTACCGCCTGCTGAGGCTGACAAGAAGTATGGTACAGGACCAGTTTGATACAACGCAGCAGGGTGGTTGAATGGCTGCGTGCTTTTTACCTGGTAAGGATAAAATGCTCTGTCCGGTTTTCCTGATGTCATCGCTCCGCTCAGGCCACTAGAATTTGCGGGAAGATTGTCGAAATCAATGTCTGTACCGTAGAGTGGACTCGCCGGGTTGTTGGACTTGATCTTTCTCACAAAATTGTGATTGGCATTTCTCATGTCGCTGGCTCCAGTGCCGACCCACGCATCATACAAGAAATAAACCGAAGGTGCCATGAAGCCAACGCCACGGCCTCCCGTGTAATCTCCCACTGGCCAGCTAAACGGAGCCGCGCCATTGACTCTAAAGTCTCGCAGCAGCGGCGGGTGAACACGTTCCAACAGGTAAGAGTCTGTCTGCGAAGTTGACACTGCGGAACCACCTGGTTTGTCTTGCTCAATTTGAATTACCCAGAGGGCTTCCTTGTTCTTGGCTGTCTTTCTGTTTTGGTTGTTCTTTTGGAACAAATCCCAATAAACGTCACCAGGAGTGACGCCTGATCTCGTTCCATAACGCGCCATCATTAAGTCGGTATCCGGATCGTCGATCGCCACGGTAGCTGCTTGAATTGCCTTATCGTATTGGCCATCAGCAATGTAGACTTCGGCCAACAGATGTTGTGCAGCGACATTCAATACTTCGCCATCTAATACTTTTGGTTTAGTAGTGACATCGTTGTCATTAATGCCGTGCAGGTTCGCCGCAGCAAAAATCAAATCGTCAATGGCCAGCGCTAACACCTCATCTTTGGTCGCGCGGGTAAATGCAACTTGTTCATTGACTACCTCTTCTGTGATCAGCGGTACGCCTCCAAACAGGTACGCCAGCGCGCGATAAGAAAAGGCCCTGAAAAATCTGGCTTGAGCTTCAAACCAAATCTTGTCGGCGTCAACAAGGTCGGCGGTCTGCAAACGCGATATAATCGTGTTCGACTCAGCCACAATCTTGTATAGGTTGTTCCACTTTTGTGTGGGAAGGCCACCGCTTGGAACGAAGTCAGCCGTCAGGTTTGCTGAAGCATTCGCGATCTGATAAACGAGATCCGTGCGATACAACCAAAGCATCGGGTCGTTATCATTCCGCGTATAAAATTCCATGCGTACCAGTGCATAGAGATCGTTCACGGAAGCCTGGAAATCCGCTTTCGTCGAAAAGGCGTTGCTGGTCGTGAGGCTGTCCTGGATTTGTTCATCCAGGAAGTCCTCGCCGCAGGAGGTGATACCTATAACCATAAGTACCATCCAAAATTTCTTTATTCTTTTCATTGTGTTTTTCATTTTGAAATTGGGACTAGAAGGTTACGGTCAAGCCGACAGTCATAGCGCGCATTACCGGTCTTCCACCTTGGACCATACCAACAGCGGTAGGCTCGTTAGTTCTGATGGTATTCAAGCCATTCTGCTGCGATTCTGGATCAAAGCCCACCCACTTGGTCCAGGTGTGCAAATTCTTCGCACTGACGAAGAGACTGATGTTCTGAAAGTCAGCGTCCTTCAGCAGGGAATACTTCAGATCGTAGGACAACGATATATCTTGTAACCTCACGAAGCTTCTGTTATCCCAATTCCGGCCGTCAACCGCTGAACGCACACCAGAAATGTTCCGTGGATAGATACCATCGGGATTTCTGGGTGACCAGTAGTCCACTCCCACGAAGTCATTCCAGCGAATGGTATTGTCTTCTCGGTAGTACATCGGGATTTCATTGTATGATGTAGGTGCGCTTATACCGAGATACTTGCCTTTACCACCTTGTACAGCGTTGACCAGGAAGCTGAAGTTGAAACCTTTGTAGCTCAAATTACTGATCACGCTGAGGCGATAAGAAGGAAGCGTGCTACCCAGAACCTTGCGATCGTTGGCCGCTGTAATTTGGCCATCGCCATCCTGATCAACATAGCTCATCGTTCCTGTTTGGAAACCGGTGAACTTAGTGTCGGCATCAGTGTAAATATGCCCGGTCGGCTCATAGTAGTACACCGAATTTATGGGCTCACCAATGAAGAGACCGCTGGTAGCGTCGATGACTTGCGAAGGGAGGAAATTATCTTCCTTTCCATCATTGTTAAGATCCTGCCCGGTGAGCGAAACAACCTTGTTCTTGTTGGTTGAGAAATTCACCGTTGCATACCACTGAAGGTCACCTTTGCTCAACAGTTGTTGTGTCACGGATATCTCCAAGCCTTTGTTATTGATCTGTCCAACGTTTGAAGTAATACCACCGAAGCCTGTCATCATCGGAACGGGTACATCATACAACAGATCGTGCGTGTTGTTGTTGTAGAAATCGATGGTGGCTTTTGTTTTATGATCAAACATGGCGAAATCCAATCCGATATTCAATCCTTGTGTGCGCTCCCATTTCAAATCGTCGTTTCCAAGTTTCCGGACTTGCTGACCAAAGGCAGGGTTTCCACCGTCTCCGTAGAGATAAGCAGTATAG